>Ga0351919_10077_pt1 | contig 30220 bp, 20 predicted proteins | sample TotcelHT113001N6_FD_206845 | JGI IMG/M metagenome (GOLD analysis project Ga0351919, IMG submission 206845) | Enriched cells from coal bed in the Powder River Basin, Montana, United States - Total cells T11 rep1 HSBNCT.T11.300.1.N6 ...
GAACGATTCGTTTCTGAGGACGAAAGGGAAGAAGCCCTTTGATAGTGCGGATTTCGCCCGGATGACCATGACGTCATTCGATGCCGCGCCATCTCTGTCCGACGACCAGACCTTTTTCAGATATGGTCGGATGTTGGAAACTAGAATGTCATGGGCTTTGAAGCGAGTCGCCGAACCCGTGGGCGGCAGCTTTGAAGCTGTCGTCAAACCACCGAAATCCGGGAGAATATTCTCCGTGCTGACGTAGTTGTTTAGGGCAATCTGTCCTACGGGAACGCGCTCGTTGACAAACTCGGCGACGTCGCTGAGCTTATCGATGGTCCAGGCGCTTCCCTGCTGAAACTCCGGAAACCGCAGCCTCGGCGTCACTGATTGTTTGTCGTCGTTCTTCATGCGCCTTCCAGTTTGTCCGGATTTTCCAGGGCCTTCTTCTCGGCGGAGGTGAGGCGGCGTTCGACCTTTTCACGTCTTCGGCGGGTGGCAGGCTTTCCGGACGGATGCCTCGATTCAGCAGTGTCTGCCGCACGGCTTGGTTGTTTGTCACGTGCTCGTTGGAAATCTGCGGCTCGCTGCGCATGTGGTGGGTGCGGGCGTTGTGGATCGTGATCTCGGTGGCAAAGTCCTTGGCCTTGAGGATGATCGTGGGGGCGAAGTCGGCCAGTGGGCGACCATCGGGCACCTGCCACTGCGCTTTCATCGCCTGCGTGCTCTTGCCGAAAAGAGCGTGGTCGCCCTTGCTGCGGATGAGGGCGAAGTTCTGGTTGCCGCCGGTCTGCTCGTAGATGACATGGGAGAGTTCCTTCTCGGTGTCGGAGAGCTTTCGGCGGGCGGAGACCCGTTCCGCTTCGAGAAGTCGCTGTTCGATCAATTCGGCCCGTCGAGTCTGAATGGCAAAATAGGTCTGAGCGAAGGCGATTTCCTGTTTTCTGGGATCGCCGTTCTGCGCGATCAGGTAGCACGCGTAGCGGGTGAGCATCACGTCTTCGATCTGCCGTTGGCTTCCGGAGCCGAGATCGACCATTTTGTTGACGTCAACAAAATGGTCTGCGACTCGGTGCCCTGACCCTTCACAGGCCGTCTCCGCCTTCTCGATGATCTTGAGGAAGTTGCGCCACTCGGTGTATCCCAGCAGCACCTGGAGGTCGCGCGCGAGCCAATACTCGACCTCGTTTTCGGTTTTCTGAGCGTGACCTTCAAACGTGGTCGTGAGCATCAGAATCTGATTCGTTTCCATTGGCTTTCCCCTTGGGAGCGTTATTCCTCGTACGCCTGGAGTCCGGAGATGTCGCGGCCGCCGGCGCGTTTCTTCAGGAGCGGGACGAGGTCGGCCATCAGGGCCAGTTCCTTTTCCGTGCGGTCACGCCAACCGAGTTCCAGCGGGGCGAGCAGTTCCGTAAGCTGTTCGCCGTCAAAAATCATGCGGTTCAGGACGTTGTCGACGAACGTCTGAAGCGATTCACGCGGCAGGCCGTACGTTGAAGCCGTTTCCGCAACCTCCGTGGCGTGCTTCTGGTCCTTGAACCGCTGGTAGCCGGCGCGGATGGCGGACTCGTCGAGGCCTTCGCCAACCCGCAGGCCGCGGACGTATTCCGTAATCGCGTCTCGCTCGTCGATGAACTTGGAATCGGCGGCGATCAGCCCGATCAGCTGCTCGCGGCTCATCGTCGCCTTGCCGGCCGGCTTGGCCTGGAAGTCGGTGATCAGCTTCATGATATAGTCGTAGTCGATCACCGCGCTGGCGAACAGGACGAACTCGAAATCGAGCTGATCGACGGCGGGGTTGCTCTGCTCGCCGGGCTTTTCGCGCTGTTCCCGCAGCCGCTGGGCGGTTTCAAGGTACTGGCCGCGGAAGGCGCTCAAGTCGTCCTTGGGCAGGATCGTCTCGATCGCCTGTTCCTGCTCGGAAGTCAGGTCCGTGTACTGGTCGAGCTGGGTCTGGAGGCGTTGCACTTCCTTGAAGTGCTTGATAAAGGCGGCGCGGGCCTCGTCGCCCCGGAGGTTGGCGACGTCTTCCGGCTTGCCGATCAGGCCCTGCGACTGCATGAAGCGGTCGAGCGCGGTCCTGGCTTCTTTCAGCTTGTCGATGACGACGGGGGCCTTGTCGACCAGCCAGATCTTGCGGGCCTGCTCGATCTTTACGCCGGAGAACAGGGCGATGGCGGCGTCGACGGCCTCCTGCTGGCCGCGGAAATCGAGGATGTGGCCGTAGGGCTTGGTGTCGTTCAGCACGCGGTTGGTCCGGCTGAAAGCCTGGATCAGCGTGTGGTGCTTGAGGTTCTTGTCGACGTACAGCGTGTTGAGGTATTTACTGTCGAAGCCGGTCAGCAGCATATCGACGACGATGGTCAGGTCGAGCTTTTCGCGGCCCTTCTTCGGCAGGTCGGCGTTGGGAAACTGCTGGTCCTTGATGCGTTTCTGGACGTCCTGGTAGTACAGGTCGAACTCTTCGATGCGGTGGTTGGTGCCGAAACGCTCGTTGTAGTGGGCGATGATCGTCGCGAGGGCCTTCTTCTTGGCCTCGGGGTCGTGCTTGTTGTCTTCCTGTTCCTGGGGCAAGTCTTCCTGAATCTGCCGTACGTCGGGGCTGACATCCGCGGGCGGAGAGAAGACGGCGGCGATGTTCAGCGGGACGTAATCGGGATTGGTCAGCTTGCGGCCGTTCTGCAAGGCATCGAACAGCGCGTAGTACTCGATGGCGTCGTTGATGCTCGCGGTGGCGAGCAGCGCGTTGAACCTCCGCCCGCCGGTAGCGGCGTCGTGCTTGGCGAGGATGGCATCGACGACGGCGCGTTTGGCGAGCGTTTCGCCCGGTTTGGGCGAAGTCGTGCAAGCGGCACGGCGCGAGCCGTCCGGTAGGGACTCGGTCGATTGCTCGACACCGGAGGGCTTGCGCCCTTCCGCTTCCACGGTGACGCCCTCGGGCTTGTAGTAGTCGACCTGGAAGCGGAGGACGTTGCGGTCCTCGATGGCGTGGGTGATGGTGTAAGCGTGCAGTTCCTTCTGAAACAGGTCCTGCGTGGTTCTGAGCGTCTGAACGTCGCCTTCGATGCGTTTGTAGCTGGCGTTCTCCTCGAAGATGGGCGTGCCGGTGAAGCCAAACAGCTGGGCGCGGGGGAAGAAGTCCTTGATAGCCTGGTGGTTGTCGCCGAACTGCGAGCGGTGGCACTCGTCGAAAATGAACACGATCCGCTTGTCGCGGAGCGGTTCGAGGAGGTCCTTGTAGGTCGCGAGGCCCTTCTTTTCCCGAGCCTTGTTTCGCTTGCTGTTTTCGTCGAGCGCCAGCCCCAGCTTCTGAATGGTGCAGACGATGACCTTGTCGGCGGCGTCGTCGGAAAGCAGACGATCGACAAGGGCTCTGGTGTTGGTGTTCTCTTCGACGCAGCCTTCCTGGAAGCGGTTGAATTCTTCGCGGGTCTGGCGGTCGAGGTCTTTGCGGTCGACGACGAAAACGCACTTGTCGACGGTGGGGTTGGCCTTGAGCAGCGTGGCGGCTTTGAAGCTAGTGAGCGTCTTGCCGCTGCCGGTCGTGTGCCACACGTAGCCGTTGCCGAGATTCCTTTGGATGCAATCGACGATGTGCTTGACGGCGTAGATTTGATACGGCCGCATCATCATCAGCTTCTGCTCGCTGGCGACCAACACCATGTACCGGCTGATCATCTGGGCGAACACGCACTTGGGGAGGAACGCTTCGGCGAAGGCGTCGAGCCCCTTGACCTTCGAGTTGTCGGGCCGGGCGTGCTCGTAGATCGGCAGGAATCGCTCATCCGCGTTGAAGGCGAAATGCCGGGCATTGTTGTTGGCAAAGTAGTAGGTGCTGTCGCGATTGGAGACAATGAAGAGCTGCACGAAGCAGAGGAGCGTGCGCGTGTAGCCGTTGCCGGGATCGTTCTTGTAATCGACGATTTGCTCGATGGCGCGGCGCGGATTGATGCCGAGGGTTTTGAGTTCGATCTGCGCGGCCGGGATGCCGTTGATCAGCAGAAAAACGTCGTACCGGTGATGGCTGTTGTCGGTGTTGATGCGGAGCTGCCTGACGACCTCGAAGGTGTTTTTGCACCAATCGACGATGTTGACGAGGGTGTAGTTGAGCGGGGTGCCGTCATCGCGGGTGAAGCTGCTGCGGTTGCGGAGCGTGTGGGCAGCGGTGAAAACGTCGGGGGTGACAATTTCATCGAGCAGGCGTTTGAATTCGCCATCCGTCAGGTGAACATGGTTGAGCGCTTCGAACTTCTCGCGGAAGTTCTTCTCCAGCGCGGCCCGGTCCCGGATGTCTGCGCGATATTCGTACTTCAAACCTTGAAGCTTCTCAATGAACTGGTCTTCAAGTTCGCGTTCGGGTGTTGTCATTGCGATCTATTTGTTGATTCGTGGCCTGGTTTGCTATGCCCGTCCTAGTTTATCAAAGTCCGCAAGGCGGCGATAGCAGCACAATTCTGGCTGGCGTTGGCCAGATGTAGGCTGATAGGCGGGCAGGCCCGCACGGCAGAAATAGGTCAGGCTGCTTGATTCCGTCCGCCTTGCACGATACCTCCGGTACATGCTGTTCAATAGAACGCGGAGGATGCGATAACGAACAGACGCATACCGGAGCCGACGACGGCGGGAATTCGAGCAACTTGGCCAACGGAGCTTTCAGCAGCCCGGGGGGGCAGTCGATCGCGATGACGGGGCGGCGGTCCAAACGTCCGCCATATCGCTCGTCCGTGTCCGCCTGTCCCGTCCATCGTTCTGTTTCGTCTGTACGGTTCGTCTCCGGCGGTTCATCTCCGGCCGGTCCGCCGGTGGGCGACCATCCCCCGTTCGATCGGCGGCTCCCGTTCACCGCTTTGATGTTCGACTGATTTGCCTCGCGACCAACGACATCATTAGTCGCTGTTGGGCCAAGTGAGGATTGCTTCGGTCGGCACATCATGCTCCAGTAACCCAAGCAATGGACCTTCAATTTTGACATGCACCCACGCCTCCCAGGAGACGTCGAGTTTCGTGCGGTCAACGCGGATGTGATCTCGACCGGGCATGTCACCAAGAATGCTGTCGATTACATCCGCGGTTTCCGCGTCAATGAATTCTGCGCACCATCCGCCCCATTTTGGGCCTGTGAAGTGCGCGAGCAGACGTTCACACTTGCCGCTATGGTCACCGGCGAAGGGAATAAGATAGCCCTCCATTTGTGACGGGAGGCAGGCATGTCCCCCGGTTTGGTTCCGATAAACAATCTGACTTGACGCTGGAACGATCAGTGCCAGACTACCAAGCTCGTACAGCAGGACGGTGGTATTCTTCGTCATGCAGAATGAGGAAGCGTTATCGGCGATCATGGGAAAGTGGACGCCGACCGAGGAGTATGTCCATTGCACCCTTGCGCCGAGCGACACGGCAAGGCCGTTCCATCTGAGATCGGCCCACGCAGCCCGGGACGATGGACGAGCCGGACAAGCCGAAAACTAGACCGGCAATGCGCCCTACGAGAATAGAACGCCTTATTCCTGCGCAGTCACTTGGCCGGTTCTTCACGCTCTGCAACCCGTGCGGGAACCGTGCTCGAAACTGCCGAGCACGGCAATGACACGTCCCCGCACTGCGGAAAAGGAAGGCCGGACGGCGTACCAGCTCAGCAACCGCGAACGCGGCGACAGACCACCGGCCCGCAGCCGCGGCAGCAACCGGTGCCGCACTGCACAGGCACTTGCACCGTCTTGGGCACCATGCGGCAGACGTTGACCTGGCACTCTTTCTGAACCTGGCGCGGGACGCAAACCGTCACGGTCCGGGTCACCTCTTCCGCCTGCGTTTCGTAACAGGTCACGGTTTCGGTCCAGGTCTTCCGCTGCGGCACGCAGACCGTGTAGGTCATTTCCCGCTGGTGCACGTCCCTTTCGTAGGTCGTCACGTTGCAGGTCATCGTCCGCACTTCCTGCTTCCAGTCGCAGACCTTGACCGTACACTCGCGAACCTCGGGCTTGCAGACCGTGACTTGGTACTCGTACGGCTCCTCGGTGATCTGCGGCTTGCAAACCGTGACGGTGACCTGTTCTTCGACCACGTTCGGCACCCAGACCTTTTGGCAGACGGTCGTCGTGCAAGGCTGGCAGCAGCTGCACGGGTCACAGCAGGCGACCCGGCCGCGGCGTCCGATCAAGCTGCAGCGCCGCGTCACGCAGGGGACCTCGACCATCTGCGTTTCCCAATGGCCTCGATCGACGCAAACCGTCTTTACCACTTCCTCCGTCACCGTGCTGCAGACGCGACGCACGCCCTGCCGCGTTTCGACGGTGGGGACGTACGCCGTATACTGCCGCGTTTCCTCGCGCCACACGGGCACGTTCACCGTGTACTGCCGCTGGACCTGCTGCACCACGGGCCGGCAGACAGTGTACGGCACCATCTTGGTCCGCTGTTCGGGAACCATCACGATACAGGTGCGCTGGACCTGTTTCTGGACGGGCACGCACTTGTGAACGATCTGCTTGACTTCCCTTTGCTCCTGGACGTACTCGCACACGGTGACCGTCCGCGTTTCCGTGACCCACTCGGGGACGTAACAGGTTTTCTCGACGTAGGTTACTTCTCCGCATCCGCCGCTCGACGATCCCGCCATCGCCAAACCCGCAGAAAAGAACATCAAACCAACGACTGTCAGGACGAACAGGCAACGATGCATTTTGGATTCCTCCCTCTCAAAGAAGCAGACAACGTTCATGTTGGAACCATTGCACTATTAAACTCGTTGGCAACGATTTGTCAATCAAGGAGATATAGGCGACTTGAAAAACTTGCAACTTTTGCGGTTTCTGGGTTGCCTTTTCTGAAATTCGTGCCGAAACGACGATCGCCAAGCGAAGAAACCGGGTGGATGATTACCGCCCGCCGAGTTGTCAATCTGCCCGTGACCCGCCATAATTTCGGATCATTCTACAGACGCCCCGTTTCCCGCTTTCAATGACAGCAGTTTGCCATGCACGAAAAAATCAGCTACACGGCCATCACCTTTGACGACGTCTTGCTGGAACCGCGTTGGAGCGACGTGGTGCCGTCGGACGTTGACGTCCGCTCCCGGCTAACCAATCGCATCAGCCTGAATATCCCGTTGCTCAGTTCCCCCATGGACACTGTAACCGAAAGCGAATTTGCCATCGCTTTGGCCAAGACGGGCGGAATCGGGATGATTCACAAGAACATGTCCATCGAAATGCAGACGGAGGAAGTCAACCGGGTCAAACGCAGCGCCAACGGGATCATCTTCGACCCCGTGACCCTGCCGCCAGATGCCCCGGTCGCTCAAGCGCAGGAAGCGATGGACCAACACAACGTTTCGGGGATCCCCATCATCCACCCGGATGGGAGGCTCGCCGGCATCCTCACCCGTCGCGACCTGCGATTCTTGGGAAAAATGGATATTCCTATCTCGCAGGTGATGACCAAGGATCAGCTTGTAACGGCTACGGGAGAAGTAACGCTTGAGGAAGCTGAGAAGATTTTAATGGCAAAAAAGGTAGAGAAACTTTTGCTGGTTGACGAAAAGTACTGTCTAACGGGACTGATCACCATCCGGGACATCGACATGATGAAACGGTTCCCGGATGCTTGCAAGGACAAGCAGGGCCGTTTGCGGGTGGGAGCAGCGATTGGGGTCTTTGATTTTGATCGAGCGCAAAGCCTTATCGAGAAAGCGGTTGACGTACTCGTTGTCGACAGCGCTCACGGCCATTCGGCCAATGTGATTGAAACGGTCAAACAGCTAAAACAGCGTTGGGACATCGACGTTGTGGCTGGCAACGTAGCGACGAGCGAAGGATGCAGGGACTTGATCCGGGCCGGAGCCGATGCTGTCAAAGTGGGGATCGGGCCCGGCTCGATTTGCACGACGCGCGTGGTTTCGGGAGTCGGGGTTCCGCAGATTACGGCGATTTACCAAGCTGCCCAGGCGGCCAAGGACGCCGGCATTCCGATCATTGCCGATGGGGGGATTCGATACTCGGGGGACGTTACGAAAGCGATTGCTGCCGGATCTCACGCGGTCATGATCGGCGGTCTGTTCGCCGGTTTGGCGGAGAGTCCCGGCAAGACAATCCTGTTTCAGGGACGCACGTTCAAGGTCTATCGGGGTATGGGTTCGTTGGGTGCCATGGTCAAAGGGTCCAGCGAGCGGTATCGCCAGGCGGGAACGACGGGAACGGGAAAACTGGTTCCGGAAGGCGTCGAGGGACGGGTGCCCTTTAAGGGGGCATTGAGCGATTTTGTGTATCAGCTGGTAGGTGGCCTCAGAGCCGGTATGGGCTACTGTGGCACGCGGACGATTGAGGAATTGCGGACGGACACACGATTCCTCCAGGTCACTCAAGCATCGGTTCGGGAGAGTCATCCCCATGACATTGCCATCACGCAGGAAGCGCCCAACTACAGTGTCGAGTCCGCATCCGAAGGAGGCTGACCGAGTCTGCGCCGGCACTCGCCTGCGTCTCGGTGCGACCTGGCGCCGGACAGCCGTTTGCGGTGCAATCATGGCCGCTTGGCTCAGCGCGGCGACGGTGCGTGGCGAACCATCCCCGCCGGGACAACTGGCCGTGATGGAAGATGCCCGTCCGATCGAGTTGAATTCACCCTCAGAGAGCGTCGGCCCGTCGGCGCCGCAAGGGTCCGCGGGCACCCTGCGATTCAGTTCTCCCGACAGCAGGGACGGCAGCCGGCAGGATAGCGCGAGTTCCGCGTCCGGCGCGGTCTTGCGCTGGAAGAGCCGCCAGGCCGACCCAACCGCTGCGACGACGGGCTTTGCCTCGCGGCAGGCTGAGGGCGCTTGGCAAGATCGCACCCAGAAGACATGGCCCGGGATCGTACCCGCCGGTCATCAAGATGCCCCGGCGCCGTTTCAGGATCCATTCGGCGACAATTCGCTGGGTGGAGGTACAGGCATTCGGCTGTTGTCGCCGACAGGAGCGGCGTCCAGCCAAGACGGCTTGGACATGGTCGAGATGGTCAGCGTCCAAGAGGACGCGCCGCAGCCGCCCGCCGGGCTGATGCCGCGGCAAGATTCACCCGTCCAGAAACGTTCCGTGCTGCGGCCCGGCGAGAAGGCTCCGTTGTTTTCCAAGCCGAATGCCGCGCAGAAGCCCTCGGCGGAACTGAGCTTGCCTGCGTTGCCTCCCGCCGAGTCCTTTGTCCCGGACTTCCCGTTGCCCGGCCAGCCGTGGCAGCCTGGCCAGCCGAGCACACCGGGGTCGGCAAAAGAAACGCCACGGGCTGCCGAGCCGCTGACACCGGCGGCACCTTCGCTCGGTCCGCCGTCGTCCGTTCTGGAGTATGAATCGCGGCCGACCGACACCGACTGCCAGCGGATCTACAACGACCGCAACTGTTGTGACGAGGAGCGGAAGTGCAACACGGCTCGGCAGGCGCTTCGCGACAACTCGATCACCAAGATTTCCCTGGATATCACCGCCCCGTTCAAGCCCGATGCGGCGTCGGTGGACGAGGAGCGCGAGGCGCGGGAGAACCGGTTGCGGCAGATCCCGGCCCGCCAGTGGAAGAATCGAACCGGACAAATCGTCGCGGCGGGCCGCTTGCAGAGCATTCATAACCGCAAGATCGCTGTCGCCGGGACGGAGGGAGACGTGGTCCAAGTGCGACTGGGCGAATTGAGCGACGACGACCTGTGCTTCTTGGCCGCCTGGTGGGGCGTGCCGACGGAATGCACCTTGGGAGACGACCAGTACGTCCCGCGTGCTTGGGATCTGGTCTCATTCACCTGGAAGGCGTCCGCCTTGTGCCACAAGCCGCTGTATTTTGAAGAGACGGGGCTGGAACGCTACGGGCATACGATGGGCCCGCTGATGGAGCCGGTCCACTCCGGGGCGCATTTCTTCAAGAACGTCGCTTTGCTGCCGTACAAAATGGGCATCAATCCGCCCCACGAATGCCGATACGCTTTGGGCTACTACCGTCCGGGCAGCTGCGCCCCCTGGCTGGTGCCGCCGGTGCCAATCAGTCTGCGAGGCGGGTTGCTCCAAGCCGGTGCCGTGCTGGGCGGGGTATATCTGATTCCCTGAGATACGGTTCCTTGATTCTGTTCGTTCGGGAGCGATTGGGAAGGCAAACGGCGGAGCGTCAAAGGGCGCTCCGCCGTTCTGTCGTAGAATAGACTTCCGCTCGTTCCGGCGGCAGGCTCACGGCGGGACGACGTTGTCTTCCGTCAGCCCGCTTACTCGAACGCACAGCGGCCCCCGCCACATTCCGGCTGGCCGCAGGCGGCCATCGAGGGCATCCCGCAAACGGGCAGGGCATTCGCTCCGCCCGCGATGTGGGCCGCCGCGACGCTGAGGAGTTTTTCCAGCTTGCGACTGCCGCATTCCGGACACACAGGCGTTTCATCGCCGCGGATCAATAACTCGAAATCGCTGCTGCACTTGCGGCAGGTGTATTCGTACAACGGCATGTGCGATGCCCTCCTGAAGGATATTGACAACCTTCCCTATTCTTAACCATCGGTGGCGTTTTGACCAGGGCCGCTTGCGGTCTGTTCGCCCCTTTCCGTGCGGCACGGTGATGGCGTTTCACGTCATCCGCATCGTCCTCGAAGATTGTCAGCTCCTGTACGGCTGGCTCCATGCGGCAGGCTCGGATTGCCAGTCGGGCTTAAGGTCCTCGACAACCTTGACGATCTTCGCGCGGACGTACAGATCGTCGGGCTTGATCGTGTACGAGCCTTCCGTACCTTCGATCGTGTCGAGGACGACGCCGATGCTATCGGAATAGATATCGATCTTCCGAGTCGGGCAGCGGGGGCCTTCCTCCACGTCGATAACGCGGCTTGTCGGATCGTAGTCCTTCTTCGTGCCGAGGAATAGAATCCGGTACTGGCCTTCCTCACGGACGTCGATCTTCACCGAAAGCGTCTTGCCGTCGAATTGAACGTCCTCGAAACCCAACCCGTTGGAGGCATAGAAATCGCCGGCGTGAATCGCTTCGAGCAGCTGGTTCGTGCAGAGACAGGCCGCCCGGACGACGCTCCAAGCCTTGGGCTGCGGTTCGTACGCATGACGGTCGTCCGATCCCATGCCGAACAGCAGCGGTTGGTCGTGCGCGGCCCGGTATGCGTTGACCACGTCCCAGAATTGCTCCGGTTTCCAGCCCTGCGGATGCGGGTCGTACTTCCCGTCGAGACCATTGTTGTTCAGCTCGAACAGCCGTATTTGCGGAAGCGCGATCAGATCGTTGGGGGAGTAGTCATAGTAGCGCCATAGCGGATGGTTCGCTGTAAAGAGATAGTCCTGCCCGTCGTACATCTCCCGGCCTTTCAAGAACATCTGTTCGAGGATTTCCTGCGGCGTTTCCGCCGAGATGTATGGGAAGACTTCGCGGACGTTGATGAAATTCGCGTGGACCTGCTGGCCGTTGTGACAGCCGCCGGTCTGCTCGAATCCGGGTATCATGAGGAACTTGCCCGGCTCGACGAATTGCTTTTCCAGCTCGGAATAGGGCCTCATGCGGACGTACGTCTGGTCACCGACGGTAATCGTTCGCACGGAATCCTTGCCGAACTTCTCGATGGTCTCGTCAACGCGGTTCTGCGTCAGTTTCGGCCAGCCGGGGGCCGGAGAAAGAACCTTCCAAAGGGACGTCTCGCCCTTGAACGCGGCAAGGTCGAGCGGCTTGTTGTCGAACCCGAAACCATCGAAGCGAAGGTCATCCGACTGGAAGATGTTGTGGTCGGACGGGCAGATAAAGTCGTAGCCGTGCGACTTGTACCAGTCGATCGCCCATTCCGGAAGCGGCTGGCCGTCGGACCATTGGTTGTGCATGTGCAGGTTGCCTTTGAACCAGCGTTTTTCCTGCGCGGCAGTGGCCGCCTGAGCGGAGGCGATATGCTGGATATCAACGAGCAGCGACGCCGCAATCGCTCCAGACGTCTTCAGAAAGTCACGGCGGGAAATACTCTTTGGCATGGTCGTGCGATCCTTGATTTTGGCAAAGGGTTATATCTTCTTGGGACATCATTCTCACGGCACGTCTTCCAGGTAGGCCCCGTCCTGCCGTAACGCCGCCTGCAGCTTGGGAATCTCGACTTGCGCGAGGTCCACGCCGGCCTCCAGCGCCAGCGCGGCGCACGTGCCGACGCCTTGGCCCATCACCATACAGTGGCTTTGCAACCGCACCGATGCGCAGGCCTCGTGCGTCGCGGAAGCACAGCGGCCGACCACGGCAAGGTTCGGGAGCGTGCCGTTCAGGCACATGCCCAGCGGGATGTGGTAGCTCTCGCCCGCCGGCGGCATAAGTTCCCGTTGTTGATCGGTCCAAGTCGTATAGCCGCTGCCTTTCGGGTCGTGAATGTCGATCATCCAGAACCCGTGGCCGACGGCATCCGGGTGCTTGACCGCTTGAACCACCTGGTCCCCGTCCAGCGTTTTCAGCCCGCGGATCCGCCGCGACTCGCGGACGCCGAGGCCATGCCCCATGTGCGTGACGCGCGATTGCGCAAAACCGGGGATTTCCCGTCGCCAGAGGTCCACGATCCGATAGACGTCTTCGCGGGCCTGCATCGACAGACGCGTCAGTTCGGATTCGTCGAGCGGGTTGCCGGCGGCGGGCACCATGTTGTGCGGCACGTGGTTCAGGCCCGAGCGAATATAGTGCTTCGCCGCGCCCTCGTTGAATTGCGGAAACTGGCCTGCGTCGCGCAACTGGCACATCTGTGCGAACACGCGTTCGCGGACTTCCGACCCGGCCCCACGGACGGCTGGCGAATCCACATCGCCCAGGCAGAACATCATGGTCATCCCCTGGACACGCCCGTCGCTCTTGCGGCCGACATCCAAGGGAACACCGGCGTTCGCGGCCACGTCACCATCGCCGGTGGCGTCGATGAAGATCCGGCCGCACACCGCCCGGCGGCCGCTCTTGGTATCCACCAGCACGGCCCGCAGGCGGCCGTCTTGGACAACCGATTCGACGGCCGTCAAGTTGCAGATCACCTGGACCCCGGCGTCCTGCAGCATTCGCCAGAACACGACCCGCATGCCCTCCGGGTCGAACCAGTGCGTCTCGGGACGCTTGGGAGAATCGGCGTAGCGGTGCATGAAATCTCCCGCCCGCTCGACGGCCTCCTGGACGAATCCGAGGATCACCTGTTTCGTGCGATCACTGGTGTGCCAGATATTGACGAGGGCATTCGTAGCCATCCCGCCCAAACTGGGCCAACGCTCCAGCAGGATCACCCGCGCACCGTGCCGGGCCGCACAACAGGCGGCCGCGATGCCCGCGGTGCCGCCGCCGCAAACGACCACATCCGCCTCGGCCAACACGGGAACTTGCTGCTGGGGAACCACGATCGCCGGCCCCGCGCCGTGATCCTCTCCCGCGCCGCAAGCAGCCGGGTGGGCCCCCACGGCCAGCGCCCCGAAACTGCCGCCGGCGGCGAGCATGAATTTACGTCGTGTCGTTCTGGTCATCGTTCACCTCGTTCCAGATTCAGTTCCCTTTGCGAGTGCGTCAATCGCAGCTCTGGACATCCTCTTCGTGCGGCGGAAACGAAACGATTTGCGTCCAGCCGCCGCATTGGAAACGGACGACCGGACGATCGTCGGTCTCGATGCGTTCGGCGGTCCACTCGGGCCGCTGTCCGGTGCGATAGGGGACCAGGACGGTCAACATGCCGATTTGGCGGCTCGGTTCCCGCGTGCCGGCTTCGACGTGCCATTGGTTGGGAAACTCGCGAGTCGGCGGCGGCGTGAAGCCGTCCCATTGGCGGAACGACAGCGGCTGTGGCGCCAGGTACTGGACGTCGAGGCCCGCCCGGGGTTGCTGGACGCTCAGTCGTTGCTGCGTTTCATCCACATCAAAGGCCCGCAGCGCGTGCAGCATGAATTGAAACGTGGCCGGCGCTTTCGCTTCGAGTTCGTCGTACAACACCAGGAAAGGCACCGATCCCGCTTCGTCCGCCGAGCCTTTGACAAAGACGACGTGCCGCCGGTATCTCACCAGCCGCCCGCCATACGCTTCGGTGGCGTCGCCCACGACGTAATCCCACTTGGGCGTGAACCGATGATCGACAATCCGGCCGTGCGGGGCCGGTGTGTGCTTCGTCTGCCCCTGGCCGTCGACCAGCACGCCGTTGTGCGCCACGGTGCTGTGCGCCCACTGATAGTGGAACTTGCTGCCGTGCAGGTCGCGGTAGACGCACGTGGTCAGCAGCGCCTCGCCATAGGCGTTCAATTGAAACGTATTGTGCGGATTGTGTCCGTGGCTCTGCGTGCCGAACGGACTGGACTTGAACAGGAAATGCACGTCGTCGCGGCTGTCCAACAGCGTGGTGTGCAGACTGGCCACGCCGATACCGCGGAACACCTTCGAAGGCGGCAGATCTTCCGGCGGTCTGGCGGCGGGCAGCGGCGGCAGATTGGCGGCGTACAAGAACCCCAGGATGCCGTCGGGGCCTTTCATTCCCCACCGTTGAGTCCACCAGCGCCAATAGCCCGCGTGCTGTCCGTCCGGCTGGCTGCCTTTGACGCGGAGGTGATACTCCATGAACGCGCCGACACCGCTGGACGGCGGGCGGAAGGCCAGATCGCCGAATCCGCTGTTGGGCGAGCCGGGCGGAGCGATGTACAACGGGTAATCGCCCACCTGGGCAAAGAAAGGTTTCTGCAAGCCGTTGATGCCCAACGCCGCTTGGGCGACTTGCAGCCACCACACGGCTTTGCCCATGTAGCCGCTCCAGTAGCTGACGCCCTCGTGCCAGCCGCCGTCGTCGTCGGCCCAGACGGGATAGCAGCCGTGGAACTTGTTGACGGCGTAATCCAGCCACGTTTCCGCCTCGGGGATCTCGCCCAGGAAAGCGATCCCGGCCTCGCCGACTTTGTGCCAGATGCGATTGGCGTGACTGCCGTACGGCGAGTTCAAATGCCCGGTACCGCGGGCGATCTCGCCACTCTCCCAAGCGTCGCTGACGCGCCGCAGCGTGCTGGCTCGGATCTGCTCACGCTCGGCGGGCGTGAACATATCGTGCGCCCAATCGTAGGCCCGCGCCGGGCGGAACAGCATCGGCTTGCCGGCTTCGCAGTTCAGCCGAAAATTGGTCGGGCCGTCGGGATCCCACGAGGCCAGATGCAGCACCCAGCGGCGAGCCGCTTCGCCGTACTTGCGGTCTTGCGAAATCAAATAGACAAAGGCCAGCGTTTCGGCTTCCCTGCAAGCCCGCTCGGTCTGCTCACGATTGGGCCACCAGTATTTGATGGCCTCTTGGTCGTTCTTGTCTCGCGCCGAGCCGCGGTGGGTGGGCTCGGATGTCGGACCGGCGCGGAGGATTCGCTCGGCTTCGGAGCGAAGCTTCTCGAAATCGTCTGCCAATTTGCCGCCGGCCAGTTCTCGCAATCGCGGCAGGTCCTCCGGCCGCAGGAACAGCCGCGGATGGCCGCTTGGCACGCGCTGCTGTTGCTGGATCCGCGAGGGCATGGGGAACGGCTGGGCATCGTCCGGTACCATCACCTTGCGGACGGCACTCCAGCCGGATTGCCGGCCGTCCTGCGCCGTGAAGCGATATCGCCAATGGTATTCGCCGGGTGCCAGCGGCGCATGATGCGTATAGGTGTTCCACACAAACCCGTCGGCGGTCTCGGCGTCGCCAAAGTCCGCCTGGATCGACCACTGGATCGTGTACGTGGCAGCGTCTTTCTCGTGCAGCCAGATGAACGAGGGCGGGTTCAGACGCGCGGTATCGCCATCGCCGGGCCGGTAGCCCACTTCGTTCGGCTTCGGCGAGCGATTGTCGATCGACAACTCCGCCGCCGAGGCGGAGGCGGCCAGTACACACGCCAGTAGAAGCATGCCCGAGAGGGAAAGGGAAAGGATTGGTCTGCGGAGCATGGTGGCCCCCTTGGGGACGTAGGCGAGGTTGGTGAAGGATGGTTGTCAATCCCTGACGGTAACAAGCCTTGAGCACGCTCGCAACGGGGGCTTGCTTACGCAGTCGCCAATCGGGCCGCCAGCAGGACCGCTTGGACCAGGCTGCTCGCGGCCGCGCGGCCGCTCCAGGCGATGTCCAGCGCCGTGCCGTGATCGACGGACGTGCGGACGATCGGCAGGCCCAAGGTAACGTTGACGGCGGTGTCGAAGGCCAGGGCCTTGAGCGGGATCAGGCCCTGGTCATGGTACATGCAGACGAACGCATCGGCCGCCTGGCGGTGCTGCAGCAAGAAGGCCGTGTCGGGCGGCAGCGGTCCGCGGACGTCGATTCCCTGGCGGCGCGCCGCATCGACGGCAGGCGCGATCAGCCGTTCCTCCTCGCCATCGCCGAACAGTCCGTGTTCTCCCGCGTGCGGGTTCAGGCCGCAAACGATCAGTCGGGGAAGCTCTCCCCGGATGCGCCGCATCGCCTCGGCGGTCAACTCGATCACCTCCAGAATCCGTGCGACACTCAACTGGCCGGGCACGTCGCGGTATCCGATATGTGTGGTTACCAGGCTGCAGGTGATCTCGCGGGACGTCAGCATCATGCACGAGCGGGCGGCGCCCGTCTGGGCGGCAAAGATCTCGGTATGGCCCGGGTAAGGGATCCCCGCCGCGTGCAGCGCTTCTTTGTGAATCGGCCCCGTAGCGACGGCGTCCACCGTACCGGCGAGGGCGGCGGCAATGGCCGCTTCGATGTAGCAGTACGATGCCCGCCCCGTCGCCGCATCGACGTGACCCGGGCGGACGGCGTCGGCCTCGATAACTTGCAGATCCAAGACCGCCGGTTGCCGGAGCTTGCAGCTCGCCTGCTGCCATTGCCTCGGATCGACGACTATCGTCGGTTCCGGCAGGCCGCACTGGCGCGCGACGCGCCGCAGCACGCCGGCATCGCCAAACACAATCGGCCTGACCAACTCGGTCAGCTTGGTGTCGTACAGCAGTCGCAGGCACAACTCCGGCCCGATTCCCGCCGGATCACCCATCGTGACCGCAATCTGTTTCACGGCTTGGCGTCGCTCGTCATTCGACATTCGCGTTTCCTGCAGCTTTCCCCACGCTGCCGAAGACCGGCATCCAGTGGCCCATCATTTTGACCAATTCCCGCCGGGCGTTGACCGGGGGCTTACGGGGCATAGCAACTCTCCGATGCGGATTGATTGCGACGTTAGATTCTGGCCGCGGGTCTACGTGTATGCTCCGCCAAATTGTTCGTGAGCCAGCTTCTGGACGTCTTTGATTTTCTCCGCCATTTCGACGGGGCAGATCAGCGTGGCCTTGGCCGTGTGGACCACCACCAGATTGCGGCAGCCGACGAGAGTCACCAAATGGTCGGGCTGGTCGGAGGCGACCAGGCAATCGGCGGTGTCCAGCAGCAGCGTGCGCGGCGCCGCCAGCGAGTTTCCGTCGGCGTCCTTAGGACGTGTCTGAGCAAAGGCCGGCCACGAGCCGATGTCCAGCCAGCGGAGCGGCATGGGAATGGCCGCAACCCGAACCGTCGGATCGCGTGAAGCCGGCTCCATCACCGCAAAATCGATGCTGATCTTCTTCAACGTGGGAAAGATGCGGTCGAGCGTGGCATCGCGAGCGGGCGTGTCCCAAGCGGCGGCGATCGCCGTCAAGCCTTGCCAGACCGCCGGTTCGTAGCGGCGAATACAGTCCAGCAGCGTCGCGGCCCGCCAGACAAACATCCCGCTGTTCCACAGGTAGCGATCGGCGCCGCTTTGAAGATACTGTTCGGCGACCTCCAAAGGCGGCTTCTCGCGAAACTGTTCGACAACCCGCGCCGAACCGCTCCACGGTGCGGCGAGCTGCAGATAGCCGAAGCCGGTGGCCGGATAGGTCGGCGTGATCCCAAACGTTACCAACGTGTTCGGCTCGCGTTCCACCACGGCGAACCCTTCGGCCATGATCTGCCGGAACTCGTCCGGCGGCTCGATCAAGTGGTCGGCCGTGAGCACCGCGAACGCGGCGTCCGGGTCTTGTGCCGCCAGCACGGCGGCGGTCAAACCGACGGCGTTGAGCGTGTCGCGTCCCACCGGTTCGCCGAGGAACCGCTGCGGGGCGAGTTGCGGCAGGGCGGCCAGGATCCCATCGCGATGCGGTCGCCCGGCGCAGACGTAGCGACGGTCGGGATCGACAAGTCCTTCGAGCCGCTCGAAGGCTCCTGCCAGCAAACTCTTGCCGCCGAGGAAGGGAATCAGCTGCTTGGGCAGCGCGGCGCGGCTCATCGGCCACAGTCGCGTTCCCGATCCGCCCGCCATAATCACGGCATAACGCATGTTGACGACTCCTCATTTCTCCCGCAGAACGCGGATCCCAAACACGCCGCCAGCGGTCGCGCCGGGATGGGCCTGGAATTTGACGGTGATTCGTTCTTTGCCTTGCGTCAAGGCTGCCGACAGCGGATGCACCTCGTCGAAGAACTCGCCGGGACGATTGCCCTGCAACCGTTGCGTGGCCAGCGGGACACCGTCCACCAGCACATCGAATACCCGCGGCCCGCTGTCGCTGCCCCAATACGTGATCCGCAGTTCCTGAGCCACACTGGGCAAGACCTTCAACTCGTACGAAAACCAACCGCCCTCCGCAGCGTGACGCCACGAGCGATCTTGAAAATCGCCCGCTGCCATCCGTTCGCCTTGCAACTTGTGATCCGCCTCGACCTGCGGATCGTTCGGCCGGATTGCATCCACGGTCCGCGCCGTCAACTCGCGCTGTTCCCGCTCGGCCACCGCGAGTTCCGCTTCGCGCTGCTGCCATTGGTCGTCTGTCAACAGTTTCCAATAGACGGCGTAACGCTGGTAGTGCAGCCGGTACAAGGGCACGAGCGTCACGTCCTGCGGCCGGCCGATCCCCCGCGTGCGGAACGTCAGCGGCCGGTCCGGCAAAGGTTCGACGTGCGTCAACAAGTCGGCCGGTTCGCACACCAAGGCCGGTACCGCCGGGGTGGGCACGCGGGCCAGGTCGAGTTGGCTGCGCAGGTGCAACGACAGGTTTTCCAAGCCCGCCGTACCCAATTCTCCGGCCAATACGATCGGGCCGTACAACAGAGCCACCATGCGCGGATCGTCGGGCATCGCTTCGATCCGCAAGCTCATCGGCAGGCGAACCTCGACGCAATCACCGTCCTGCCACTGGCGTTGGAGCGTCACATAGCTGCCGGGTGTCCCGTCAGCCGCGACTTGTTCGCCGTTGATGGTGATTTGCATCCCGGCCCGAGCCCACGCCGGCCAGCGGATTTTCAGCGCCGGCGATTCCGGTTGCTGGCCGGGTACAGGAGCGGATTCGGGCCGCGGACGGGAACTCTGCTCGTTCTCGGTTGCCGCACCGCCGAGGCTCGGCGGTCCACCCTGTCGGCGAAAGGTCAACCGCGTCGTGTCCGCTTCCGGAAAGCGGGTTTCCTGCCGCAGCACCAGGCCTTTCTCGCGCCAGGTTACTTCGGCGGAAATGAACAGATTGACCAGCAGCGAGCGGTCGTCATGGAAGAAAATCGTGTCGCCGTACTTGCCGTGGTTCTCGATGCCCGTGCCCGTACAGCACCAGAAAGAATCGGTGGGGGTATTGTAGACCATAAAGTGCCCCGGCTTGAGCGGAATGAAATAAGCCATCATTCCTCCGCGCGGCTCCTGGGACGCGAGGATCTGGTTGAACAAAGCGCGTTCGTAGAAATCCATCGCGGTGGCCGACGGCTCCCAGGCGAACATGTGCCGCGTCAGCTTCAGCATATTGTGCGTGTTGCACGTCTCGGCCGTCGCCGGGCTAAGCTGTTTCGAAAACTCCTCGACCGGAAAAAAGTGCTCGTGGTCGCTGTGGCCACCGATCACGTAAGACCGTTTCAGGGCGACCGTCTCCCAGAAAAACTTCGAGGCCGCACGCAGCCACGGCTCTCCGGTCAACTCGTACTGGCGGGCCGTACCGACAAATTTGGGGACCTGCGTGTTGGCATGCAAACCGTTCAACCGGTCCTCGCCCTTGGACGGCGGCTCGACGACAGCCAGGTGATTGAATCGCTGGGCCGTCTGCAGGTGTCGTTCGTCGCCCGTCAGCGCGTACAGATTGGCCAGCGTCTCGTTCATGCCGCCGTGTTCGTTGCCGAGCATCTTCTGCATCTGGTCGTCGCTGAGCCGAGCGTTGCGGGCCGCGGCCCAGTCGCCGAATTCCGTCGCGACCGTCAGCGCCTGCGAATTGTCGCAATGGACGTAGGCATCGAGCAGCCCGGCAAAGATCTTGTGCAGCGTATAGTAGGGCGCCCACACCCGCTGGAAATTCTCCACGCGGTCGAAAAACTCCTCGGGAAAGGCGCTCAGATAGCCGTTGCCCAACCGGTCTTGACACTTGGCCAATTCAGCGACCAGGTAGTCGACCCGCTGCTTCAGATCCCGGTCGCCCGTACTGGCGACCATCAGCGAGCAGGCCGACAGGTAATGTCCCAGCGAGTGTCCCCGCACTTCACATGTCGGCTCCTCCCAACCGCCCAACGGCTCGGCCTGCGACGGCAGTCCTGCGTTCAGCCGGAACGTGTGCAGCAGCCGATCGGCATCCAAACTCAGCAGATACTGCCGATCCAATTCCTGCGCTTGCCGGAACGGCCCGTCCAGCAGCCGCACGTCCCGCAGATCGAACGGATAGGCCCGCAAGGGAACCTGGTTCTGTACTTTCAGTTTTGGGTGCTGATCGACCAGCGGTTCCGCCATGACAGCCATCGGCGGCCCCAGGACCCAGGCCAGGACGATCAGACGAAGGACGCGAACGGCATTCATGTTCATGGATCATATTCCAGTACATTGAGGGGCATCGTGGCGAAAGTGTCTGGCGCATCGGGCCTTGTTGGAGCGAGTGCTTCCGCGTGCCGCGTCGGGCTGCGCCCCACGAGAAAGACACGCTGAAGCGTACACCACAACGAAATCAACAGCCCACCTGGCACCCTGAAGGCGGCGGAATTCGAGCCATCTCCGCCGCCCACGCCTTGGCCTTCGGGGGGATCGCCAAGCAATCCGGGCGTCAGCCGTTTCGCCTGCGACCAGCTGGCGGTCAATCGTCGCTGCCGAAAGGTCGCAGTATATCTACGAGGCGTCGGACAATTCCGCCATGACTTCGTCAGGGATATTGAAGTTGGCCGAGACGTTTTGCACGTCGTCGTGATCGTCCAGGGCTTCCATCAGTTTTAGCATCCGCCGAGCGTCGTCGGCGTTCAGCTCGACAGTCGTGGTCGGAATGCGGGTCAGTTCCTTGTCTTCGGGCTCCAGCTCGGCTGCGGCCAAGGCGTCGGCAACCTGCGAATAACGCTCCGGACTGCAGGTGACCTCCCACTTGTCGGCGGCCTGTTTGACGTCGTCCGCGCCGGCTTCCAGAGCCACCTCCATCAGTTTCTCTTCGTCGACTTGTCCAACGGCGAATACGAACACGCCTTTGCGCTCGAACATCCAACCGACGCAGTTCGCGCTCCCTAGTTTGCCGCCGTGCAACTCGAACAGCTTGCGGATTTCGGGCGCGGTTCGGTTGCGATTGTCGGTCATGATGTCGCACATCACGGCCGCGCCGCCGGGACCGCAGCCCTCGTAGACGGTTTCATCCAGGTTGCCGCCGTCCAGTTCGCCGGTGCCCTTCTTCACGGCCCGCTCGATATTCTCTTTGGGCATGCTGACCGCTTTGGCATCCAGGATTGCGGTCCGCAGCCGCACGTTCATTGTCGTATCGCCGCCGCCCATCTTGGCGGCGACAATGATCGCTTTGGAGAGTTTACTCCAGAGCTTGCCACGTTTGTTGTCAATCAGGGCCTTTTTGTGTTTGATGCCCGCCCAGTGGGAATGTCCAGCCATAAATCTACTTCTCGTAACGCTTGATTTTCTCTTCGGTTGCCGTTTGTTTTTCCCGATCCTCTTCTTTGGCGAAGGCCGCTGCCGCCCGCCGCCAGAGGGCGACGGCTTCGGCGGTGCGATCCGCCCGTCGATACGCATCCCCGAGGTGATCCAGGATCACGCCGTCCGGGTCGTCGCCAGCGGCGGCCTGTTCCAGTTCCCGAATCGCCTCGGGAATCCGATCCAACCGATACAACGCCCACCCCAGACTGTCGCGATACGCGGCGTTGTCGGGCTGGCCCGCGACGGCCCGACGCGTCATCTCCAGGGCCCGAATCAAGTTCTTGCCTTGGTCCGCCCAGAGATAGCCCAAATCGTTCAGCGCGCCGAGATCCTCGGGGAACTCGTCCAGCACTTGCTCCAACCACTCCTCGGCCTGCGCCATGCGGTTTCTCTGCACCCCGATGTTCGACAAGACGAGCCGCGCATCGCGCATCGCGTCGCGGACGCCGCCCGCCGCCTGGCTGTCGAACCGTTCCAGCAAGGATTCGTAGGAGCGTTCCGCTTCCTCGTAGCGTTTGGCGTAGTACTGGACCCAACCCGGCTGGGCCTGCAAACGGGGTGCGTCGGGGAACGCCTGGGCCGCCTCCTCCGCCACCTGCAGCGCGTCGCCGATCTGCCCCGCCAAGGCCAACGCTCGCGTCAAATAGAAATAACAGGCCAGCTTACGCTCCTCGGGTAATTCGTCCGCCAGGGCCTGACGAAAGACCGGCACGGCCCGCTCGCGCTGGCCTGCCAACAGCAGATTCAGCCCCCATGCCAGCCGGTATTCGGCCCGCGCGGGCGGCTCCAAGCGGCTCGCTGCATCCGCAAACAAGATGTCGGCGGCGGAGGTGTCGGCAGCAGGGGCGTCGGCAGCTGGGGCGTCGGCAGCTGGGGTGTCGGCAGCTGAGGCGTCGGCGGCTGGCGAATCCGCGTCTCGCTCGGCCAGCACGGCGGCGGCCAGCAACGCGCCGGCGGGAATCTGTTGCGAATCGTCCTGCCGTTGCTGCTGAACCAGGGCGATCACGAGGCCACGCAGCTCCGGATACTCTTCCAGCGATTCCAGCAGCCGGGTCAGATCCGACAAGCTGCCGCCTTTGGCAACCATGATTCCGCACAATTCGGCCAACTTCTCCGTGCGGTTCTGACGACCGTAGATATCCGCCAAGCCCCGGTAGACATCGGCCGCCGGTTGCAGCACCAGCAATTGCTCGTATCGTTGTTCCGCTGCCTCGAAACGCTCTAGCCGGAATTCGAGTTCCGCCAGATAGGACATCAGAGCCGTATTTTGAGGATCGCTTTCCAGAAGTTTTTCGAGCCGCGCGTGCAGCTGCTGGTCGGCCGCCGCCGAGTCCGGCTCGGCACCACCCAGCAGCTCCGCGAGCAGGGCGTAGGGCTCGCCGCCCGCGGCGGATGATTGGGCGGCGAAGTAGCTTTCCAGAGATCGCATCGCCTCGTCGGTTTGCCCGCGTTTGGCAGCGATGCGGGCCAACTGAAAGTCCCGTTGGGGCGGTGCACGCTGCCCCTCCGGCTGCGGAAAGGCCCGCCGCACGGCGGCCTCGGCGTTCTCGTACCGTTCGGCCAAGAAGAATGCTTCCGCCATCAGCCGGTAGGTGCGTTCGGCTTGGCCCAGCAGCGCCGATTTGACCGCCTCGTTCTGCGCCAGACGCCCGGGATTCTCCAAGGCGTCCTGGACGCGAGCAAAGTAGTCGGCAGACTTGGGGAAATCGCGAGTCAGCAGGGCCAGACGGCCGATCTCCAGATAGACCAGCAGCGCCGCAATGTCTTCATCCGCCTCGCCGGGCGGACTGGCGGGCAGTGCGTTGGCAGGAAGCGAAGCCTCGAACAGCGCCAGCGCCTGCGACCACTCTTGCCGTGCGGACAACTGGACGGCCAGCTGCCGCAGCAGGGCTGGGCTGACCTCCGTTCTCTCGGCGGCCAACAAGGCATAGCGTGCGGCTTCGTCCGGACGGCGGATCTGGTGCGCCAGCAGGACAATTCGGGGCAGCATCGAGTCGGCTTGGGGATGATAGCGATAAGCTCGCTGGAACCGCCGCAAGGCCGCCGGGAAATCGCGCCGCTGCAACAACATGCGGCCGTGGGCGTACAACGCTTCCGCCGTGACCTTGGCCTGCGCGGCCTCGTCGCGTGCCTCGACGGGAACCAGGCGCATCACCGGCTCGTCGAACTCGTCACGCAGCGTCTGGGGCGGGGGGGATTCCGCCGCCAGCAGGACGCAAACCAGCAGCAACGGCATCATCAGCGGGGCTTCTTCTTAGAAAGCTGTTTCGTAGCCGAAGTTTTCGGGGCCATCGCAGGATCGCTATCGCCGGCGGGGGATTCGGCCTTCTTCGAATGTCCGGCATCCGGGGGCGTCTCTTTTCGTTTGCGTTTGCCGCCCGTCGCCTCTTTGGCCGACGCGGCCGAATCCGATGCTTCGGGCCGAGCCGTTGGCACCGCCGGACGCCTCGGTTCGGTGGCGGCCGCCGTCTCTTCCGCCTTGGCCAGACGCTTCGCCAGCCGATCCTTGGCCTCCGGATCGATTTGCATCAGCAGTGCCCGCAGTTTCGTGCTGTGGGGCGACAACACGAATTCGGCGGCCAACTGGTGCAGCAGCGAAGCGAACTCGATGCCTTTGGCTTTGGGGATCGCCCGCTCCAGTCCCGGCACGCGGTTCCGCTTGGCCTCGATCTCCGTGATCACGCCAATGACCGTCAACACATCGATGATGCTCTTGGACAAGGGAATGGCGTGGCCTCCCAAGCCGTGTTGCGTGACGTAGTCGGTGACGAACGGCGTCACGCCCCGAATCGCCTCGATGTCCTTGACCGATTTGCCGAGGTTCTGTTTCCTCATGTACTCGATGTCGAAGGAGTAGTTCGTCTCGAAGATGTGCTGCAGGGCCGGCCTCAGCCGTTTCGCGGCGGCAGTCCCGTTGGGCAGCGGAGACAAGGTTTCCGCCAGTTCCGTGACGGTCGTGACGCGAACCTCGTTCCAATCGAAGAAAGTCTGCTGCAGCCTGGCGAAGGCCTCGTCCGCGGCCTCGGGCCGCGCGTCCTCCAGGCAACAGGCGTACATCAGGTGCTCGAACAGCGTGCGGTCCGCCGGCGGCTGGCAGGGCTGGTAATGCTCTTTCAGCAGCTTGTAGGCGGCGTTGATCAGGGCACTGCGATTGGGCGTCGACATGGGAACCTTTGTCTTGGCTAGTCGTCAACTCCGTCCGGCTTCATCGAACGGTTCTTCCTCGAACATTTCTTCGTCTGGCGTCTGGTCATCAGAGGAAGCCTCGCGAGCGGCATCCTCGCCGGGAATATCCTCGCCCGAGGTCGAGGTATCCTCGCCGGACATTTCTCGATCAAGCGTTTCTTCCTTGACTTCGAGATCGGTAGGCAGCAACTCGCTGAGCAACCGACTCACCTCGATGGAGTGCTTGACACCTTGGTCCAGGAAGAACGTCAGCCGCGGCGTGTAGCGGGTTTCGATCCGGTGAGCCACTTTCTGTTGCAGGAAGCCCGCCGCGTTCTGCAGGCCGTGAAGCGTCAATTTCTGTTTCGCTTCGCCGCCCATCACCGAGACGTGGACTTTGGCTTGGCGCAGATCGCCGGAAACCTCGACGTAGGTCACGGTCACGTCGCGAACCCGGGGATCGCGCAATTCGGTCAGGATGGCCATACTGACCACTTCGCGGATAGCCTCGGCGACTTTGAGCACGCGTCGGGATGACATAGCATTCGTTCCGGGATTCTCAGGTGCGCTGCACGGGACGGCGGCGAGAAAAAGCACCCGCCCCGTGTTTGGGGATTGCCCCGCCAGTTCGGACTACAGCGTTCTCGCCACTTCCTCGATCTTGTAAGCCTCCAGTACATCGTCTTGCTTGATATCGTTGAAGCCGGCCAGTTTGATGCCGCACTCCATGCCGCGAGGCACCTCGCGAACATCGTCCTTCTCGTGCCGCAACGAGTCCATCTCGTAATCACCGATCGTCCGCCCATCGCGATTGACGCGGATGCGACAGCCGCGGGCGATCGAGCCGCGAATGACGTAACAGCCCGCCACGACGCCGACTCGGCTGATGGAAAACACCCGCTTGACGACCGCGTGGCCCAACTCGACGACGCGCTTTTCGGGCTTCAACTTGCCTTCCAGAGTGGCCCGAATGTCGTCGGTCATCTTGTAGATGATGTCGTAGCGGCGGATTTCAACCTGCTTGTCATCCGCCAAACTCCGCGCCGCATCATCGGGAATCACGTTAAAGCCGATCACGACGGCTTGCGAGGCATGGGCCAACATCACATCCCCCGCCGTGATGGCACCGACAGCCTTGTGCAGGACCTTGATCTGCACTTCGGGATGCTCGAGCTTGGACAGTTCCTTTTCGATGGCTTCGATCGAGCCGCGAACGTCGGTGCGGATCACCAGGTTCAGCGTGGAAACGTCCCGCGTCTCGGCCAAATTGCCTTCGGCCAGCCGTCGCTGGAACTCCTCGAACGAAACTCGCGTCGTGCCTCCCGCCAAAGATAGTTCTCGGCTGCGAACGGCGCGTTGCTCGGCAATCTGGCGGGCTTGCGAGATGTCTTGCAGGACATGGAAACGATCGCCGGCATTGGGCGTTTCATCGAACCCCGTCAGGTTCACAGGCGTCGAAGGTCCCGCCTGGGCAACCCGGCGACGCACATCCAACGTGTCGTACATGGCTTTGACGCGGCCATAGGACGTGCCGCACAGCACCACGTCCCCGACACGCAGGGTGCCGGATTGCACAACCAGTTTGGCGATCACTCCCTTTCCCGCCTGCTGCTCGGCTTCCAAGCACACGCCGGTCGCCGTCCGGTCGGGATTCGCTCGATACTCGTTCAAGTCGGCGGTCAGGAGAATGGTTTCCAGCAAGTCATTCATGCCTGCCCCGGTCACGGCACTGGTGCGAATGACTTCCACATCGCCGCCCCATTCGCTAGGCAACAGATTCTGGGCCGTCAGCTGCTGCAGTACCCGCTCGGGATTGGCACCTGGCACATCCATCTTATTCAGGGCCACGATGATCGGAACACCCGCCGCTCGGGCATGGCTGATGGCTTCTTCGGTTTGCCGCATCACGCCGTCATCGGCCGCCACGACCAGAACGACGATGTCGGTCACGTTGGCACCTCGGGCCCGCATCTCCGTAAAGGCTTCGTGGCCCGGCGTATCGACAAACGCGATGGCGCGATCGTTCTTGGTGATGCGATAAGCGCGAATGTGCTGGGTAATGCCGCCGGTCTCGCCAGCCACGACGTTGGTGCCGATGATATAGTCCAACAGCGAAGTCTTGCCGTGATCCACGTGTCCCAGAAAAGTAACGATCGGCGGCCGAGGGTGTTGTAGTTTCGGTTCTTCGTCGGCAGCGTCCAATTCCTGGATGATCGATTCTTCCCAGTTCGGTGGCCAGCACTTGAGCGATCTCGTCGTCCAACTGGGCGTTGATCGTCAAGTTCGCGGTGCCCATGCCCATCAGGAACTTGAGCACCTGTCCCGTTCCCACGCCTGTCGCCTCGGAAAAGCTGCGGACGGTGCAGGGCAGCACCAGGACAACGCTTTCCCGACGCGGCGCGGCGGTGCTGGCACCGTGCCGGCGGATCAGTTTCTTGGGCCGTCGGACGGGAGCGACCTCGCGTTCCTCCTCGCCCTCCGGAGTATCGGTCCGGGCACGGGCGCGGACTTTGCGCGACTTTTGCCGATCCAGCCGCGCGGCGGCCAAGCCGGCCATGTTGCGGTCGACCTCCTCCTCTGCCGTTCCGGGACGGCGGCGTTTGGAGCCCTTGCCGCCCAGCGGAGTCGCGGCCGCCGGCCCCGTCTCCGGCTTGCCCACCGGCTTGCGGTCCTTGTCCGCCGGCGGCGCTGCTGCGCCCGGCTTCCGTTTTTCCTGAGTCTTGGCGAAATGCTCTTTGGTCAGCTGCTCCAACGGCGCTTTCTGGCCGGCGCGGTGCCCGGCAATGGCGCTGGGAGTGAGCCGGATTTCCGGCTTTTGCGCTTTGATCTCCGGCTGCTTCGGCGCGGCTGGCGGCGATTTGCCGGCCGGCACTTGGGCTAACTTGATGACCGGCTGCCGTTTGCGTTTGACCGACTTTCCACCGGCCGCTCCCTCTTTCTTGTCGTCGCCGCGAAGATCGATAATCTTCGGTTGCCTTCTCTCTCCCCAGCGCTCTTCGCGCACCGGCTCGACCCTGGCATCCAGATCTTCTGGAGCGGACGCTTCGATGGGGAGTTCCGCCGCGATGGATTCCTGCGGGCGAGCGTCTTCCGGTGGCTCTGCCGGGGCGACTTCCAGCGGCGGCAGCTCGACCGGCGCGGGTGTAACCGGCGTCGTGACCGGTTCGAGCTCGGCCGGTACCGGTGTCACCGTCGCGGGTGCAACGGGCTCTGGCTCCATTGACGGCTCGAACACGGGCGTTGCAGGAGCCTCTGGCAGCGGCTCGCCTTGTTCCGTCTGTGGCTCCTCCGCGGTCTTGGCCGCCTCAGGTTTTGCCCCTGGCCGACGGCCAGTACCCTCCAGAACCTTGACTTTGCCTGGAGTAACCGGCGCGATGTAATCCTCTCGCCGATAAACATCCGCCGTGGTGCGCCGCGCTGGCGCCCCGGCTCCTGCAGCCTCCGCCTTCTTGTCGCTACCGCGCAAGAACGCTTTGACTTTGACGACTTCGTCGTCAGTGAGACTTGCCAGCGCAGAACCTTTGCCGGAGATACCTGCCTTGCGGCAGACCTCCACCAACTCTTTGCTGTCGATGTCTAAATCTTTGGCTAACGCGTAAATGCGCACGGCAACGTCGCCTTTCCTCGCGGGGCAGCTGCACGGACTTCTCGGGAGAAAGCCGCCTCGCTCAGCACTGTCAATACTTAAATCATATCCGCGACCTCCTATGCTGGTCACGCGGAGTACCTGAAACACGCCAGAATACACGATATTTTGCCGCGACCTCCAGCCCCTCGGCAGGGAGACGCGGTGTTGCGGAGGCGATCACTCTACGACTGGCGGCTTGCCAGCCTCCTCGGCGGACGACTCGCCGGTATCCTCGGTCTCCTCCGCCTCTTCGGCCAACGACTCGGTGGCCTCCTCGGCCGACCCCGCCTCTTCGGCCAACGGCTCGACGGCCTCCTCGGCCGACCCCGTCTCTTCGGCCGACGACTCGACGGCCTCCTCGGCAGACCCCGCCTCTTCGGCCGTTGGCTCGACGGGCTCCTCGGCAGATCCCGCCTCTTCGGCCGACGGCTCGACGGCCTCCAAGTGATCTCGCTCTTTCTGCCGCCGCCGCTCCTCTGACGCCGCTCGATCGGCCTCCTCTGCCTTGAGTTCCGCCTGCTCGACCAGACGTTCCACCTGCTCCTCCGTCAGCCCACCCATCTGCATCAGCGCATCCGGTTCGATGACGGACAAGTCGTCGTAGGACAGATAGCCTTGCTCGACCAACCGCGTCGCCAGTTCCTCGTCCATGCCCTCCAAAGACATGAACCCAGCGCTGGCGCGGTCGATCTGCTCATCCAGCTCGTCGGCCGTCATAATTTCAATATCCCAGCCACAGAGCTTACTGGCCAAGCGGACGTTCTGACCGCGGCGCCCAATGGCCAACGATAGCTGATCCTCCGGCACCAGGACAATCGCTCGCCCCAACATATCACACAACAGCACCTGATCGACCTTGGCGGGCTGCAAGGCGTTGGGAATCAGCGACTGCGGGTCGTCGTTCCACCGCACAATGTCAATCCGTTCGCCCGCCAATTCGTCGACAATGTTCTTGATCCGGTTACCCCGCACGCCCACACACGCGCCGACGCAATCGACACGCTGGTCCGTGCTGCTGACGGCCACTTTGGTGCGATAGCCCGGCTCGCGAGCCAACGCATTGATCCCGATCACGCCTTCGGCGATCTCCGGAATCTCCTGCTCGAACAGTCTCCGCACCAAAACAGCCCGCGTCCGGCTCAGCACCACCTTGACCCGGCTTCCCTGCGGCTTGACTTCGTGAATCACCGCGCGAATCCGTTCGTTGGCATGATGCGTTTCGCCCGGAATCTGTTCGCTGCGCGGCAGGATGGCCTCCATACTGCCCAGAGAAACCAGTGTCGCCCCGCCTTCGACCCGTTGGACGATGCCGTTCACCATGTCATCGATCTGGCCACTGAATTCCTGGACCAAGGAATCTCGTTCCGCCTCGCGAATTTTCTGAATAATCACCTGCTTGGCCGTCTGTGCGCCAATCCGGCCGATCGTGTCTTCGTCCAACGGATTCCCGTTGACGATCGCCTGCATGATTCCACTGGTTCGGTCGATCTGGACAACGATCTCCGATTCTTCTCCGAACTGTCGTCGCGCGGCCGATGCGAGTGCGGCTTCGATCGCCTGAAAGACGACCTCCGTGTCGATGTTCTTCTCGCGGTGAAGCGAGTCGACAATTCGCAACAACTCG
>Ga0351919_10065_pt2 | contig 29294 bp, 15 predicted proteins | sample TotcelHT113001N6_FD_206845 | JGI IMG/M metagenome (GOLD analysis project Ga0351919, IMG submission 206845) | Enriched cells from coal bed in the Powder River Basin, Montana, United States - Total cells T11 rep1 HSBNCT.T11.300.1.N6 ...
CGCGTCTTTAAATGCCCCGTATTGGGAAGGCATGTTTTCGGATGATACGGGTTCAGCCAATTTGTCTTCGGCCGCCGCGTCTTCGGATGTCCCGTATTGGAAAGGCGCGTTTTCGGATGCCCCGTATTGGAAAGGCGCTTCTTCGGATAATACGGGTTCAGCCGCTTCGTCTTCGGGCAGCGCATCTTCCGGGGAGGTCGATTCAGTCTCCTGGAATTCCGGGGTGATTCTTTTTTGCAGATAAGTCCAGGTAAATTTACTGAGTTCCGATTCCGGTTCCGGTTCGATGATGAGGTCTGATTCTGCTTCTATCTCGTTTAAGGCGTCAGACGGGTAATATGCGTCCGGTTCAAAGATCGGTTCCGCTTTAATTGTGATTCTTGGAGCGGTTGGTTTGGAAGTCTCGGCTTGTGTTTCCGTCTCGCCGTACGTTGCAATTTTGGGGGATTCCCCTTTTATTCCGGAGGGTATTTCTTCAGGTTCAGGTTTTGGATTTTTTAGAAAATAGGACCAGGTGAACTCACGCATCAGATCGTTTTCCGGCGTCATTTCTGGCGCATGATCATGAACGCTTTCAAGGGGAGAAAAAGCCTGTTTCTCTGCTTGTTTTTCTTCCTTGTTCCGCATAGAAAGTTCGGGTGGATCGATCTCTTGCGCCGGCGTTTCCATTGTGGACAGCTCTATGCTAACGGCGTCACGGATTGCCTTGGATATGGCTTCGTTTCTTTCTTCTCCGATCAGTTCGTTCAATGCATTCGGGAGCAGCGGTTCGATATCTTCAGTTGCCGCGGTTACCGGGGATTCTTCCATTTCAATATATCTTTGATAAAAATTGCGGGAAAATTGTTCCGTCGTCGCCGTCGACTCATCAGCTGTTACGCTGGGTTGAGGATGAAGGGTCGGCTCGTTTTTCTCGGCCGGAGGGGTTAATGGAGCCTCTTTTACTACAAGCGTTGCACCATATCCTGCAATCTCTTCCGACACTTTCTGCGCTTTGGTTTTGCTGCCTTCGTTGATCAGTTGGCGAATCCGGGCTATAACCGATTCTTTCATCGCCTGTGTATCAAAGAAAGGCTGATCGGCAGTTATGGGCTCGCCTAAATTCAACTCGCTGAGTTCAGGGATATGCAGGAGGGCGTAATCCGGTTTATAGGGCGCATCGTCAATGGCATGCGCTACCTTTTCAGACAATGCGTTAAAGGAAACGACCAATTGAGACGCGTCGTTGACCAGGGCGTCGGCCCCTTGCGGATTAGCCAGGCGTTTTATTTCAGTAACGGCGTTGTTGATTTCCAAAAGACGGGGCTGAACCTGTTTAATGAGGGAGGCGGTTTTCAATTGCGCGGCCTTTAAGCGATCGCCTGCTTTTTCGATGACTTGTTTAAGCTCGTCGATACATTGGCTTTCCTTCTCCGAGGCCTGCCGGGAAGTGGCTAAAAAATGCTCAATTTCCGAACCCCTTTCCTTAACCGCCAGCCTTAAGCTTTCACTTTTTTGCCATAGCGAAAGTATTTCCGCTTCATATTTATCGATGTCGTGGAAAGCATCGTTTTGGATCTCTTCGATATAATTGTTAATTTTGGATTTAGCGGCGTCACGCGCTTCTTCCGCCTTGATTCTGGCCTTTTTCTTTTGCTCCAACTCAAGTTCCAGTTTAGTCGCCCGGTTAATCAGCTGGTGGGTTGCCTCCCGGCTTTCTTCTTCGGCTTTACGGCTGATTTTGGCTTTGTCGGCAGATGCGGCGCAGAGCCGGTCTAAAGCCTCTTTTGCCAGTTTTTTCCGTTTTTCCATCTCGCCTTCAAGATGTGAATAATCTGCTTCCGTGGTCGTCAGGAATTTGTCCTTCGATATGGCTGCTTCTTTCGCTGCGGAGGCGGTTTGGATGAGTTGATCGGTATTGTCGACCAGTTCTTTAATGCGGGAAGTTATTTTAGCCAGTTCGACGGTCTTTTCTTCGATATCTTTACCCAGTTGCATCTCGCCTGGCGCATTATTCGGCCCCATGTCATTTCTCCCGGTGTTATCGGCAGAATTGGTCGTATCGGCTCCGGGAGGCCTGCGCACCAGCATGTTTTTTGCGGAAATGGCTTCAAAAATCGATGATTCCAGTTTTGATTTTTGCAGATTTTTTTCGGCAATTTCACGTTGCGCGTCAATGACGGCCTTTTCCGAAATTCTGGCATGTTCCCATTTTTGGGCGCATTCTTCTTTCATGGCTTCGATGCCGTCTTTGGCGGATTTTAAGGCTGCGAGGCATTGATCGACGATCCGTTGATATTCTTTCTCGGTGAAATCATAAATCGCCTGGATATCGTTTTCCTGGTTATCCGCTTCGTCACGTTTCTCCATTTCCAGGGAATGGGCGGCTTCGACTTCGTCCAATGCTTGCTTATATGCTTTTTCGGCCTCGCGTTCCAGTTCGGCTGTTGCCGCGATCGCATCTTCATAGGGGATAAGATCATTACCTGTTACGCTGAGTTTTTCTCTTAATTCGTTGTAGATATTATCGATAAACGGAGCCGGGTCGCGCATCGCTTCCACATCCCGTACGGCTTCATGCTGTTCGGCGATAAGGGTTTCCATCATTTCCTCGATTTCCCTAGCCGAGTCGAAATAATGAAGAATTTCCAGTTGGGCAAAGCTGATTTTACTAACCGCGTCGGAGATATGCATGCGGTTTTCCGCATCAATACGCAATGCATTGGCTTGTGCCTGCGACACTGCATTCATTCCCGCTTTAAGAGTTGCCATGGCGAGAGCGAGATTGAGATATGCTTGCGCTTTTTCCGCGTTGACCCGCGCTTCGCTTTTTATATTAACAGCTTCCCGGTTTGTATTTGACGCGGGGATTCCATATGAAAAAGGCTCGCCGGGTAAGCTTGCCCCCGCAGGCATTTCCTTCTCTTTTGCCATTAGGGCCAGGGTTATTTCTTCCGCCATCTGAAAAACAGAGCGCGCCTCTTCTGCCGCTTGTTCGGCGGCTTTTGTTTCATCCGCGGCATGCTGATAGGCGGAGTCCTTCATCTGATATTCTTTTTTTGCCTCTTCCACCAGACGGAGCTTATCAATGAAGATATTATAATATTTATTTGTGATATCCGAGAGGATATTTTTTTGCCTTTGGTCTGATACAAAATGGTCGGTCATGGCTCATAAACCCTTTCGTCTGCAAGTTTGTCAGATACGTTTAGGATGACCAATGCTATGCCCATGAAGTTAACGGGTGGTGGTTGTTTAGGGGGTTTCTTTATGCTAACTATAATTTTATTGTGGTTTATTACAAGAAAATTATTTTAATGTACATACAAAGCAATATCCCTTTATTAATAGGATAAAATAAAAGGGATAAAAAACATTCATCTATAAATATACCAGATTTTCTCTTTTATGTCATCCTTTTTATCCGCTTTTTTATGGGTTATTAAAATTATTATTTATATTCAAGTAACTTTAATATATAATATATATGTGAAGACCATGTGTATTCATTTGACTTGGACGATTATTTATGTATATAATAAATGTTCACAAAATGAAAAGATGTAGCTAATTTAAATTTGCCGAGGTATATATATGCTTTGCGATTATGTTAAAATTTTTATCAAGGCGGGCAAAGGCGGTGACGGCGCGGTTGCCTTTCGTCGGGAAAAATTTGTTCCTTTGGGCGGGCCATCCGGCGGCGACGGCGGCCGGGGCGCATCGGTTATTTTGGTTGGCGACAGCAACCTTGCCACGCTCAACGATTTCAAATATCATCCCCATTATAAGGCCGAACAGGGCGCAAACGGAATGAACAAAAACATGAACGGCAAATGGGGCGAAGATCTGCTGCTCCATGTGCCTTTGGGTACCGTTGTCAAGGATGCATTATCGGGTAATTTTCTTGTCGATATCGCCCAAGAGGGGCAGGAAGTCATGGTCGCCAAAGGCGGCCGCGGCGGCCGCGGTAACGCCCGTTTTGCCACGCTGAAAGACAAGGCGCCCGCTTATTCGGAAAAAGGCGAACCGGGCGAGGAAACGACACTCGTACTGGAACTGAAACTGATTGCCGACGTGGGATTGATCGGCTTTCCCAATGCGGGCAAGTCCACCCTTCTATCGCGAATTACCGCGGCAACGCCGAAGATCGCCGATTATCCGTTTACAACGCTTGAGCCCAATTTAGGGGTTGTGCAGTTGGCTGATGAAAGCAGCTTTGTGGTCGCCGATTTACCGGGCCTGATCGAAGGCGCGGCTTCGGGTATCGGTTTGGGACACCGTTTTCTCCGCCATGCGGAACGCAATCGTCTTTTGGTGCATGTTTTGGATATGAGCGAATTTGCGGCCCGTCCTCCCTATGAAAGCTTTACCATGATCAATGAAGAATTGAAATTATATAAAGAAGATTTTCTCAAAAGGCCGATGATCGTTGCAGCCAATAAATCGGATATGCCGGGCTTTGAAGAAAATCTGGAAGAATTGAAAGATAAACTGGACGGCAAATATGAAATTTTCCCCATCTCCGCGTTGACCGGGGCAGGCTTGCAACCTTTACTCTGGCGGATCAAGGAAATCCTCGACAGCACGCCGGTGCTTCCATATCTTCCGCCTGTGGATGTGGTGCGTAATACGGTTGTGCGGGCCGAAGCGCCTTTTGTCATCGAAGAAAAGGAAACGGGGTTTTGGCAGGTCGGCGGGATTCGAGTTGAAAAACTGGTACAAAGAACCGATCTGGAAAATGAGGACGCGGTGCTTAGGATGCAGCGTATTTTTGTAAAGATGGGATTGGAAGAAGCTCTGCGTACGGCTGGAGTGGCCCCCGGCGATACCGTGAACATTGCCGGTAACGAATTTGAATATACCGAGTGAGATTAATCTATGAGAATGCAGAAGATCGGGATTATGGGCGGCACTTTCGACCCGGTACATTACGGGCATTTGGTGATTGCGGAGTCGGCAAGAAATCGATTTGATTTGGATAAAGTGGTCTTCATCCCAAGCGGTACGCCGCCCCATAAAAGACAGCTGAATACATCTTCAGCGGCCCATCGTCTGGAGATGACCGCTTTGGCGATCGCCAGCAATCCCCATTTTATCGTCTCCCGGATTGAGTTGGAGCGGCAAGGATTTTCCTATTCCGTGGATACAGTATCCGCTTTGCTTGAAAAATACGGTGCGGATACGTCGGTCTATTTTATTGCCGGCACCGATACGGTTGGCGATCTGCCCACCTGGCATAAAGCCGAGAAACTGTTGCAATTGTGCACATTTATCGCGGCGGTACGGCCCGGATTTGATCCCAATAGCCTGAATAAGTTACCGGCGTCTTGGCGTGCCAATATCGCTTTGATGGAAACGCCGTCCCTGGAGATCAGTTCCACCGATATTCGCCGCCGCGTCCGCGAAGGCGAGTCGATCAAATATCTTTTGCCCGAGCCGGTAGAGGCGTATATCTATGCCCAGAAGCTCTATAAGTAGTCTGGTTTGCCAAAATGTTGGCGGGCGCGTATTTAATGATCCCGAAAGGTATGTCAATGACGATTAGTGTGGAAGATATCAAGCAAAAATTACATGATATGCTTGATTCCGGTCGTTACCAACATTCCCTGGGAACGGCGGATACTGCCAAATCCCTGGCCCGTTATTGGCAGTTGGACGAAGAAAAAGCTTACCTGGCCGGGCTGCTCCATGATTATGCAAAAAGTTATACCAAAGAACAATTATTATCCATGTCCCTTCGCCGGGGTATTGCGGTTGACGATTGGTGTCGCGACTATCCGGGGATGCTTCACGGTCCGGTGGCAGCGGCGGAGCTTACGGATACATGGGAGATTGAAGATGCGGAGATTGCGGAATCGATACGCTGTCATACGGTTCCTACGGTGGATATGTGCGATTTGGCGAAAGTCGTTTATCTTGCGGATAAAATCGAACCCAATCGACGGGCTTGGGATGGACTGGACCGCTTGCGGGAATTAGCTTATACGAATTTGGATCTGGCAATGGCCGCGGCGCTTGATTCTTGTATTGAATATATACTGGGCAGGGGAAAGGCCATTCATCCCTCAACAAAGGAAATATGCGAGATTTACAGAAATAAAATAAAAAGGCAAAAATCACATAAGTCGAGAAAATAACGGAGGGCAATATATGATGCAGACAAGCGCGGAAACGGTGCTGCAAAGATGTGTGGAACTGGCGGCGGATAAAAAAGGCCGGGATATGGTCAGCCTCAAACTCCAGGGCTTGACCCTGATTTGCGACTATTTTTTGATCGTTACCGCGGCGAATACCAGACAAGCGCAGGCGATCAGCGATAATATTCAAGAAGAGATGAAAAAAGGCGGAATAGCGCCTTTGCGGATTGAAGGATACCGTGAAGGCCGTTGGATCTTGATTGATTTCGGCGTCGTTGTGGTTCATATTTTTTTGGAGGAAGAACGGCAATATTATAATCTGGAACGCCTCTGGGGCGATGCGGAAAAAGAAGAATATTAGGGGAAAAGCTAGAAAAATATCGATGAAATTTTTTCTATTATAGGTGCTATACAGGGGATGAAAGTCCCCTGTATTTTTATAAATAATAATACATATCGCATGTGGATAACTTGGGGATTAAAAAGTGAATGACCAATATTGAAAATTGTTTTACCTGTTAAACCCCTCTTTGGTTTCAAGATGATATTTGTGGACAAAAACGGTATAATATTTTCCCTTTCAGCGGTTTTTTTCAATAAAATTATTAAATTTACTGCTATAAAGCATCTTGCGTCAATTAATTCTATTTGTCGAATTTTAAATATTCGTGGTATATGCCAGGTGAGAACAAGGATACTAATATTCGACAAGTTTTGCTAATAATAATTTAACCAAAATTTTACAGATATTTAAAAAACCATTTTATTGGATACGCGGACATGGTCGGAGAAAAAAAGAAAAGTCGTAAGAAAAATTATTTGATTGACACTTACCACAATAAATGTGGTAAAATAAAGGGTGGTCATAGAACCGGTAAAAGGCGGGCGCCGCTTTTTTACCGCAAAAGGAGAAGGGCATATGAAATACTATGATATTATCATCGTCGGCGCAGGCGCGGCGGGGATTTTTGCCTCCTACGAGCTTACTGCGAGGGCTAACGGGGCCTCCGTCTTGATGGTGGAAAAAGGACGCCCTTTGGAAGAGCGTTTGTGTCCGGTTAAAAGCAATTTGGCTAGCAGTTGCGTTAAATGCCAACCCTGTAATATGATGAACGGTTATGGCGGCGCCGGCGCCCTCTCCGACGGTAAATATAATATTACCACAAATTTTGGTGGCGACCTGCATAACTATATCGGCGTGAGCGAGGCGCTTAATCTAATGGAATACGTAGATAGCGTTCTATGCGCCATGGGCGGCGCCGAGGCCAAGCTTTATTCCACCACCACCGGCAATCTTAAAACCAAGGCGCTGCGTAATAATCTTTATTTGCTTGACGCCAAGGTACGTCATCTTGGCACCGACCGCAACGTAGAGATTTTAAAGCGGATATATAACTATACCAAAGACCGGGTTCCCACTATCTTCGGAGTGGGCGTGGTGGAGATTAAACCGCTGGAAAACGGCGATTTTCAGGTGATGACCGACAACGGCGAATCCTATCAATGCCATGACCTGATTTTAACCGGGGGACGGAGCGGTTCCCGTTGGATTTCGGAGATTTGCGATAAGTTTGGTATCCAGACCCGGAGTAACCGGGTGGATATCGGAGTTCGGGTGGAATTACCCGCGGAGATTTTTAAAACCATCACCGACGAGGTTTACGAAAGCAAGATCGTCTATAAAACAGATAAATACAACGATATGGTGCGCACTTTTTGTATGAATCCCTACGGCGAAGTTGTTTCGGAGAATACCAACGGCATCGTTACGGTCAATGGTCACAGTTACGCCGACCCGGCCTTGTGGACCGAGAACACTAATTTTGCGATCCTTGTGTCCAATTGCTTTACCGAACCTTTTACCGACAGCAACGGTTACGGCGAACATATTGCGCGGCTTTCCAATATGCTGGGCGGCGGCGTGCTATTGCAACGTTTCGGCGATCTTGTTAAAGGGCGGCGCAGTTCGCCCCGGCGGATGGAAAAATGTTTTACCCGCCCCACGCTGCAGGCCACGCCCGGCGACCTATCGCTGGTGATGCCCAAACGCCAATTGGACAGTATTATCGAGATGATCTACGCTCTGGATAAGATTGCTCCCGGCACGGCAAATGAGGATACGCTTCTTTACGGGGTAGAGGTGAAATTCTATAATTCCCGGGTGGAAGTAGATCAGCAATTGATGACTAAAGTGGAAAACCTTTATGCCGTGGGCGACGGTTCCGGGGTGACCCATTCGCTTTCCCAGGCTTCGGCGTCCGGCATCTTCGTAGCCCGTCGCCTGGTGGAGAAATATAAATAATTTTTTTTAGGGTAAGCGGTTAAAAAAGAACCTTGATTCTAAATTGTCCGGGTTGGATTGTTTGATAAGCAATCGGCCTGATTTTAGAGAAATGTTATGAAAATTATAGCAAATCAATTAAGTGATTATTTACAAGCGGGCAAATACATTAATTGGGATAATCCCTGCGTTAGTGAAAAGGCAAGGGAATTGGCTCACGGATGTCTCAATGAAATTCAAATCATTGAAAAATGCTATCATTTTGTTCGTGATAAAATCAAGCATTCTTGGGATGTCCAGGACAAGAGAGTGACCGCCAAAGCCTCGCAGGTTTTAAAAGAAGGCGTGGGTATCTGCTGGGCCAAGTCCAATCTTCTGGCCGCCTTATTACGTAAAAACGGGATTCCAGCGGGAATATGCTATCAACGCCTAACTTTGGGAGATACGCCGGACTCCGGTTACTGCCTTCATGCGCTGAACGCAGTATATATAAGCGGACAAAAAAAATGGATCAGGCTCGATGCCCGGGGCAATAAAGAGGGAGTTAATGCGCAGCTGTCTTTGGATAATGAGCAACTGGCGTTCCCCGTACGGGTTGAATACGATGAAATCGATTATGAGGAGATATATGCTAAGCCGCTACCAAAGACGATGGAAATATTAGAGAAAAGCACGGACGCGCTTTATATGTGCCTTCATTCTCTGCCGGAGCGGATATGAAGAGAGGGTTGCCTATGAATCAAGCAGCGGCAAAAACCAACGCCATGCGCCTGCTCGATACGGCGGGGGTCGCATACTTTGGGCACAGTTACGAGGCGGGAGACGGCAAGATTGACGGCGTCTCGGTGGCCAACAAAATGGGGTTCCCCGTGGAAAAGGTCTTCAAGACTCTGGTGACAATCGGCGCCTCCGGCGGATTTTATGTCTTCGTCATCCCCGTCGCCACGGAATTGGATTTAAAGAAAGCGGCCAAGGCCGCCGGAGAAAAGCATATCGAGATGTGCCCGGCGAAAGATCTGCTTAAATATACCGGATACGTGCACGGCGGCTGTTCGCCTTTGGGAATGAAAAAGCCATTTTCCACTTTTATCGACGAGAGCGCGATCCTCCTGGAGACGATGATTTTTTCAGCGGGCAAGATCGGCGCCCAGATCGAGGCCGCCCCGGACGATCTGTTGAATCAGGTCAACGGCGAATACGTTGACCTGGCAAAATAAATAGCCAAGAAAAGCGCTAAAGGGATTAATCGAATAAAACAAAAAGCGGGGATAGGGAACGTTTCCTTATCTCCGCTTTTATGTTATCAGAGAGGCTACAGGGAAGCGCCGCCTGTACCGAAATCGGTACAATGCCAGACGCCGTCCGTCTGCTCGATGATTATTTCCCGGCTCATGACGATCCACCCTTCCAGTTCGCCTTCGCCGTTGCCGCTGTTGCCCGCCCACCAGTAGGTCGATTCATAAATCTCCTCGGGCGGTTGAACCGCCATCCCGAACCAGGCCAAAATGCGGTTGTTTTTAGTCTCTATTTTAGAAATATCCGTTACCCGGAAATCAGTGGTGTAATAGATGTTTTCCGGCGAAACGTTTTTCAGTTGCGTTCCGTAGGCGTCGAGAAAACGGGTAACCGTGTCTGCAGCGGCTTCCCCCGTTTTTTCCGGTATGGTCACATTGGCGATATCGATTTCGTATCCGGAAAATTCGAGCATCATCGCGCCCGGCAGCGTAGCGCCGTTACCGGCTGTCAGAGGCCAGGAGTATATATTCTCGCCGGCCCGCCAGGCGGTGACGTTATCCCCGTCGCGCCACAGCACCAGATCGCTATTTAAAAAGAACTGGAAACATGTATCCGGGCTGTCGCCTAAACACAGATAAGCGCCGGTTGGATAGGTGAATTTTTTTTGATACTCCCAAATGCAATCGAATAGCACCTCGTAACGCCCCGTGTTTTGCACCTCCCAACCCCGAGCCTTGGCACGCTCCTCGGGAATAGAGTCGGGCAGGCGGCTCTTGTCCGCCGCCTCGTACCAGATGGCGGATTCCCCGTCGTTAAAGAGGGACTGCAAATGCGTCAACGCTTCGACATGGGCCTCCTTGGATGCGGTCAGCCGGTAGATTATATCGTTGGTGAAAACCTCGTTACCGGGGAAGCAATCGTTTTCCATCAACATGAAAAGATATTGCGGTTCGCCGTTGCTTATGGCGAAATACAGGTAAGTGGATTCGGGATAGGTGGGCAGCAGCCAGCCGTCCTCATCGAGATCCATGCCGCCGGCCAGCACGACTTTATCCGGGGTTAGGGTGTGGATGCGGTAGTCGAGGCGGTAGATATCCAGAGCCTGCCAGGCTGCGTCGCCCGCCATCTGAAAATTGCTTAAAGGCTGGCCGTTCAAGTCGGTATAGGTATATTCCAGAGAGATACCTTCTATCCGCCAGTTGTCATAGACCGCCGGCTCGCCAATCATTTGCTCTTCCCCGTCCACCATACGGTAGTATCCTGTGGAATTGCACCAGTATTGGTAATCCTGTTGCACATAGTTTTTGGCGGCGGACAGCACCGCGTTTGGCACATCGATATCGTCCGCAATGATGCCTTCCGGATCGGCCACCGATTCAATCGTTGCAGCATCCTCCGCCGTTCGGTTGGAGACAAAGAGGTATTTACCGTTTTTCTCCCGAAGGGTCAGCACTTTATCGCCGTCGGCCATGTACGTATCCGTATAATATAGTCGGATGAGGTCGCCCTCCCGTTCGCCCGCGGAAAAGGTGATTGTTCCCCGGTAATTGGTGTCGCCGTGATAATGGTAATACGCGTCATATTCCGCAAGATAGGTGAAATCCTCCAGTCCGATGCCGTCGGTATCGGCGAGCGTCAACCCCATGTTCCCGGTGAGCACGGCGTCCATATTAGCGCGGCTGATTTTTTGGCAGGCGCAATCCGGCGGGATGTTCCAGCCGTTATATGCGATCACGTCCGCTATTTCCGTATCGGCGATGGATTCATCAAGGCCGCTGCCGCAGTAGAAGAGCTGGAAGAGATCGATTTGCTCCGGTGAATCGTAGAGAGAGCTTAAAAATTGGTTACGTATATTCGGATAAGATTCGCCGTTGAAAAATTCGTCGCCGTTAAAATAGGCTAATTCTTCATCCGTCAAGGGTGTCGCGACGTCTTCATCTTTATTGGCTCCTGTGAAGGTACAGCCGGCAATCAGCGCGACCAGAAGAACGACGCCAATCAAGGTGGAAAGCAACATTTTAGGTTTCTTAGCAATCATGGTGATTCGCTCCTTTATTCCCGATTTACCCGAGGTCATGGTGGTAGCGCCGCAGAGCAGATCGGCGGGCTTGGTGCGGCTGACAATCATATTGATCAGGGTATTGCCGTAGGCTTTACGGTGTTCGTCGCCCAGACGGTGTAAGGCGCCCTCGTCGCAGGCCAGCTCGCAATCCCGGCGGGAAAGCACCGCCGCCCACCATACCAGTGGGTTGAACCAATACAGCGCCAGGCATAGACAGCGCAGATAGGACCAGATATGGTCGCCGTGGTGAAAATGGGTTTCCTCATGGGCCAGGATATAAGTAACGGTTGGCGTATCGGCAACGCTAACCGGGGTCAGATAAACGGCCGGACGGAATAGCCCAAAAAGGCAAGGGGAGACGATACATGGGGTCAGATAAACCGGAAGCCTGCGGGTAGGGATATCTACTACTGGTTTTCCTGTTTTTCGTAATCTCCGGTAAAGCACCCAGTTTTGGATGGCAAACCATAATCCTACCGTAATCGCGCCGATGAGCCAGAAGGTTCGGAGAATATCCCCCCAAGAGGTTTTTGCCGCATACCGGGTGAGGGTGCCGGTTTCGTTATTTTGCACCAGATAGCCGGAGGAAGCCGGATCGTTTGCGACGATGTTTGTATCCGCGTCTGCAATGAAATTAACAAGATCAGGGTGCTCGGTCAGAAATACATAGACCGGCGCATCGATTCGTTCCGCCTGGCTGTTGATGTCCGCAACATTTAAGACACTCCAGGAACTTTCCATAAAGGAAAAAGGAAAAAGCAATCGGAGTGCTACTAGTAGCCATAAAGCGTACTGGAGACACCATTTGATTTTCCCCTTAAATACATAACGTAACAGGACGATCGCGATGATCAGTACGGAAGAGGTGGCGATGGTTTCAATCATTGATTGGCCTCCTCAATCTTATCTAAAATGGTGCGCAGTTCGTCGATTTCGTTTTGGGATAGATTTTTTCGCTCCGCCATAGCGTTGACCATCATGCTGAAGCTGCCGTTGTATACGCGGTCCAGAAAATTCTCGGTTTCCGCCGTCACAACTTCAGAGCGGTCAATCGCAGGATAGTATTGCCGGGCTTTGCCGCCCGCTTCATAACGCAGATACCCCTTGACCGCTATACGGGAAATAAGCGTTTTCGTCGTGCTTTTGGCCCAACCAGTTTTTTCCTCCATGGCTTTGGCAATCTGCGTAACCGTTCGGGGTGCTTTTTCCCACAGATACTCCATGATCGCCCATTCGCTGTTATACAAGCTGATTTCGCTTTTTTCTACCATCATGCGCTCCTTATTAATAGATTACTCTTGTAACCCTAATTTTACTACTAAGGGTTACTATTGTCAACTCTTTTTGCCAGCATACATAAATACTTCTATGAATGTCGTCGGAAGCGGATAAAAGCAAGAGGTATAAGATACACAGGTATCTTATACCTCTTGGGTATACTCGGAATTTTAACTTGTCGGGGGAAAATTGATTAGTCCAGATAATCCTTCAGTTTCTTGCTGCGGCTGGGATGACGCAGTTTCCGCAGGGCTTTGGCTTCGATTTGACGGATTCGCTCCCGGGTTACCCCGAAAACCTGACCGACTTCCTCGAGCGTGCGGCTACGGCCGTCGTCCAAGCCGAAGCGGAGCTGGAGCACTTTCTTTTCCCGGGGGGTTAGCGTACCAAGGACGTCGTCGAGCTGCTCGCGAAGGAGGAAAAAACTCGCCGCTTCCGCCGGAGCCAGGGCGTCTTCGTCTTCGATAAAATCACCCAAATGGCTGTCTTCCTCTTCGCCGATCGGCGTTTCCAGGGAAACGGGCTCTTGGGATATTTTGAGGATCTCCCGCACCCGTTCTACCGGTATTTCCATCTCGTCGGCGATCTCTTCCGGTATGGGGTCGCGCCCCAGTTCCTGGATGAGCTGGCGTTGGATGCGGATCAGTTTATTGATGGTTTCCACCATATGCACAGGAATGCGGATGGTCCGGGCTTGGTCCGCGATAGCGCGGGTGATAGCCTGACGGATCCACCAGGTGGCGTAGGTGCTAAATTTATAGCCTTTATGATAGTCAAATTTTTCAACGGCTTTGATCAGGCCGAGATTTCCTTCTTGAATCAGATCCAAAAAGAGCATACCACGGCCTACATAGCGTTTGGCAATACTGACCACCAGGCGTAGATTCGCTTCAGCCAGACGGCGCTTGGCTTCCTCGTCGCCGAGTTCCATGCGTTGGGCAAACACCACTTCCTCCTCGGCGGTGAGCAAAGGTACGCGACCGATCTCTTTTAGATACATCCGAACCGGATCGTCGATGGCGATGCCATCCGGAACGGACAGATCGATCTCCAGCGGTTCGACGACCTGGATGATCTCGCTGTCGTCAGGATCGGTAATCGCTTCCAATACCACGTCGTTGACTGTTATTTCGATGCCCGCTTTGGCAAATTGTTCAAAGATTTCTTCCATTTGGGCGGTATTGAGCTCATATTCAGCCAAGGAATCGGAGATCTCGTTGGTTGAAACGAATCCCTTTGCCTTACCGACGTCGAGCAGTTTTTTTACGGTTTCCTCGCGGTTATGCTGTTCCACCTAAATTTCCTTTCTTATCCTGGGGTTGGCGTTTAGGGTTGGCTTGACTATGTTCAAAAGAGGATAAAAAACCGCTTCCTCACATGGCAATCCATCTGTACTTAGGAGCTATGGAGAAGGGTGGTTAAACGTAACTTCTCTGTTAATAGTTGACGATAATCCTCGTTATTGGCAGCGGCGATATCGATGGCATGATTAATTTCAACGATTTTTTCTTTGAGAAGGTGTTGCTTAATCGTCTCGATACAGCCTTGCGCCAGGGCATGCGGATCGTCGCCCGCTATATCTGTTTCTAATAATTTCAACATAAATTGCTGTAACCCTTCATTTTCTTCGTCGAGATAGTTGAATAATGAACGGGGTTGAAAATCGTAATTATTCCCCAATTGCTTAATCATATTGACTAGCTGGCATTCTTTTGCTGTAGCGCCAAAATCTTCTCCTAATTCGCTCAGCGCGGTTTCAAAAATTTCCCTGCTTGATATAGCCAGGGCCAACAGTTGACGGTTGGCCAGATGGGTTGTCGGCTCTTTTTTCCGGGAAAGAGCAGTTGTAACCGTGGTGACCGGCCCTAATTTTTTTCCATCCATGAGGCCACTTTTTGCCAGATCCGCATAGATGGCGGTATCGCTAACTTGTAACCGTCTGGCCAAGCGGCGGATAAAACTTTCCCGTTCGGTCTGATTACGCGCCGCGGCGATCGGGGCCAGCAATTCCGCTACGATGGCGCCTTTGCCGCTGGCGCTATCCGCGTCGTGTCGTTGCATCGCCCGCAGCAGCAAATAATCCAGCACGGAATACCTGTATTTTTCTCTTAGCCGTTGCCAGCCACGGGTCCCGTATTTGCGGAGAAAATCGTCGGGATCCAGATTTTCCGGGAAGACGATAATTGAAGTCTCGGCGAAATCGTAGCCCGCAAGTTTGGCGGCTGAGGACAAAGCCGCTTTGGCGCCGGCACCGTCCCCGTCGAAGGAAAGGAAAACCTGTAGCTTATCCGGTGATTGGGGGGCCAACCGGTTGAGCAAACGCGCCTGCTGGTCGGTGAAAGCGGTGCCGAGCGAGGCCACCGCGTTGGTGATACCGAACTGGTGGGCGGTCAGCACATCCATATACCCCTCCATAATGAAGACCTCTTTTTCCCGGGCTATCGTCCCTGAGGCCAAATCCAGAGCAAACAGGTGGGATGATTTGTTGTAGATGGGCGTGCTCATTGAATTGAGATATTTGGGCTGTTCGTCGCCGAGCGCGCGTCCGCCGAGGGCAATCACGTTTCCCCGGTTATCCCTGATGGGGAAGATCAGCCGCCCGTGAAATTTATCGAAGCAGCGTCCGTTTTTCGTGCTTTTGCTCACCAAGCCGGCTGTAATCAGCAACTCTTCGGAATAACCTTTGGCGAGAAGATGATTGGTCAGCGCCTGCCAATCGGCCTCCGGTGCGAAGCCGAGGCCAAAGCGTTCAGTCATGGCCGAATCTATACCCCTCTTTTTGAGATAGGCGGCGGCTGTTTTTGAAGCGGGCAGTAGCGAGGCATAGAAGGCGGCGGTTTCGCTATGGACCAGAAGCAGGCTTTGTTTTTGTTGCTGGGCTGCGCGTTCACTCGGTGAAAGTTCGTTTTCCGGGATCTTGATCCCATAACGGTCCGCAAGCCGGTGTACCGCTTCCTGGAAGCCGAGATTTTCGATCTTCATCATGAAGCTGATGATATTCCCGCCCTCGCCGCAGCCGAAGCATTTATAAAATTGTTTTTCCTGGTTCACGGAGAAGCTGGGCGTATCCTCATTATGGAAAGGACAAAGGCCGAAATAGTTGCGCCCTTTTCTTTGCAGGGTCACATATTCGCCGATAATATCCAGGATATCGGCACGGCTCATGATCTCGTCCAGAATTTCCTGAGGTATCCTCGCAGCCATTTTTCCTCCAAAAGCGTATTTTTATACGCGTAAACGGAATTCAGTATCGCTTTTGCTCTATTTTCGCAATCAAACAGGGATATTCCTGCTATTCATTCTGGTTCAATCCTTGTAAAACAGGTGGAACGGGAGGGCAGGTTAAGTATGAATATAAATTTAACATATTTAATATTCCTGTATAACCCGGCTGCCTTGGATGTCTTTTTTAACGATCAGTTTTTTGTCGATACGCCCGCCGAGTTCGCCCACATGGGAAATAATTCCCACCAAACGATTATTCCCGGATAGCTGATTGAGAATACCGATGGCCTTTTCCAGCGATTCGCTGTCCAAAGCGCCAAACCCCTCGTCGATGAACATGGCGTCCAGGCGCACGCCGCCCGCGTATTGCTGGATCACATCGGAAAGACCGAGCGCCATGGCAAGAGCGGCCTTGAACGATTCCCCGCCGGATAAGGTGCGCACGTCGCGTCGTTTGCCGGTCCAGTGGTCGAGAATATCCATATCCAGACCCATTTGGGCGCTGCCTTCGCCTTCGTCACGCCGCATTAACTGGAACTGGCCGTCCGTTATAACACCAAGTCGGATATTGGCTTCGCTGATGATTTGATGAAAATAAGCAGCCTGGATATAGCGCTCAAAAGAGAGTCTGCGTTTTCCTTTGAGTTGACCGTTGGCGGTCTGGGCCAAATCGCGCATCCGCGCATAGTCCGCGCCTGTACCCGTAAATTTACGGTTGACGCTATGCAGCTTTTCCCGGCTGCTTTGGTTAGTGACGATACGGTTATAGATTCGCTTCGCCGATGTTTCGGCAGCTTCTCTTTGAATGATCAGTTCCACGCGGCGTATCTGTAACGCTGTTGAATCTGAAGCGCTCTTTCCGACGAGGGCTTTACGCTGATTGGCAATGAGTGCCGCGACGGTTGCCCGCTCGGTATCGTAGCGGGAAAGCGCTTCGCGTAATATCTTCATCTGATCGGGCGGGATAAGCGCGGCGCGGTAGGCTGGCCCGTCGGGGAAACCCCCATTCTCAAGACCGGACAAATAACCTGTCTTCGCTTCTTCGAACTGGATCTTTGTTTGAGAAAGCATGGATTCATTTTCCGCGATCCTGACTGTCAGCGCTTCGGTTTCCCTTTTTTTATTTTCATAATTAAGATTAGCTGTGTTAAAAAGCGCTTCCGCCCGGGCTAGTGCCTCCCGCAGTCCGGCAAGTGCGGTTTCGGCTTCGGTTTTGCCGGGATAAGACAGAGTTTCGGCCAGAGTTTGGCATTGGCTTGTCAAACTATTTAGGGTGAGCGCCTGTTCCTCAAGATATTTCGCGCCGTTTTTCAGCCTTTCGGCGATATCTGCGATGCGGTTTTCTACCTCGGACAGCGCGGCGGTTTTTTCCCGCGATATTTCCGCTTGCCTGATCAGGTATTCCCATTGTTTTTGCAAGGAGCTCTCAAGCGTACGTGCGGTTTTTATCCGCTCCGGCAGCGTTTTCACGAGGGTGGGGAGATCGCTTTCCCCGCTGTTTTCGATAAGATTTTGTTCCTGCAAGGCCAATTTGGCATTTAGGCTGGCTGCTTCGGCGCTCAATCGTTCGCTTTCCCGTCCGGCCGTATCTAACGTATTTTTTGCCGCGTCTACCATCTCTTTACTGTAATCTTCCGCGGGTTTTATGGCCGGTTTGGGGTGATTGGGAGATCCGCAAACCGGACAAGGCGCGCCTTCCTCGAGCCGGTCGGCGAGGATACCGGCCTGGTTGTTGAGAAAAGCGGCAAGCGTTTGCCCGTAAGCCGCACTCATTTCCGTCAGAAGGGCGGTGGTCTTTACCGCTTTATTTTGGGCGTCCTGAAGCGCTTTGACGGTTTCGCCCCTGGCGGCAAGGTCTTTAGCCAGTTTTTCTTCCCGCAACACGGCAAATTGCGCTTGTTCCAGTTCGCTTTTTATTCTCGCGCCGCCCGCTTCCACATTTCCCAGTTGCGCTAGCGCTACGTCTAAATCCGTCTTCTCTTGAAGCAGTTGCGTCTGTTCTTGCTCGAGTTTTTGGTATCCGCCTCTCCCGTGTTCCAGTTCCTTTTCCTTGGCGTCACGCGCTTCATTCAGGGCAGCCAGTTTTTGGTATTCAGACAACTTTTTCTCCAGGTTGATAATCTTTGCGCTTAACTCCTTGCGCCGCGGCTCGTCCGATGTGGCCTTTTTTGCGACTTCTTCCAAGTGGAGGAGCAGGGGAGTCGCTTGTGTCAGATTCTCCTGTAGGCGGAAGATATCGGTCGAAAGCAATTCCAGTTGCTTTGCCTTTTCTTTTTTACTATTTTCCAGGTGAAGTATTTCCGCCGCTTTTTCCGCTGCGACCAGGGATTCTCTTTTTTCTTCCTCCTGCGGCATTAGCGCTTCCAACTCCACCTGACGGGATTCCGCTTCCGTTAAAGCGGCGAGCTGCTTGTTGATCTCCTCGATGGTGGCGATTTCGCCGTCTACGCGGGCGATAACCCGGTCCAGGTCGTCTTTTCCTTTTTGCACCGCCGCTTCTTCTTCCCGGTCTTCGCCGATTAGTTGATCCAATAGGGCCAAAAGTTCGCCCAAATCAAAGAGCGTCTCCGATTCGATTAAATCGCGAAGTTGCAAAGCCAGCGGATGCTCCGCTTCGAAGCTGATTCCCCGGGCGTATTGAATAATGCTTTTATGCAGGTCTTCATATTCGTCTTTAAGTAGTGCGGCCTTTTCTTTTAATTTGTCTTGAAACTCAAGATATATGCGGGTGTCAAAGATGCGGCGGAAAATGGCGCTGCGGTCCTCGGTTTTGGCTTGGATCAGCTTGATAAAATCGCCTTGCGCGATCATAGCGATCTGGGTAAATTGGCTAAGGTTGATCCCCATGATTTCTTCGATCTTTTCGTTGACCTGTCGGATGGCGGTAAGCGTTTTCCCGTCCGGCAAAGTCAGTTGGGCTTCCGCCGTTTGCAGGGTTACCCCCTGGCCTTTTGCCTTGGGTCGCAGGTATTCCGGGCTACGGCGGATGGTATAGTTACGGTCGCGGTAGGTAAATTCCAGTTCCACAAAGGTTTTTTGCTCCGGGGCGGCAAAATCGCTGCGTAGCATTTTCGGCTCGCGGATGCCGCCGCTGGAGACGCCGTAGAGGGCGAAGGTGATGGCGTCGAATACGGTGGTTTTGCCTGCGCCGGTATCGCCGCTGATAAGAAAAAGTCCGCTATTGCCGAAAGCTGCCAGATCCACCCGGGTTTCCCCGGCAAAGGGGCCAAAGGCGCTCATGGTCAATTTGAGTGGACGCATCAGTTTTTGCCCTCCAATTCCGCGAAAACGTCTTTAACGATCGCTAGTTTATCTTCGGGCAATTCGCTGCTTTGCTGTAATTGATAAAAATCTGCGAATAGCTCCACCGGGGTTTTGGATGTGATACGCTCTGCTGCGCCGTCACCTTTACCTGTTGCGGAGCGGGAATTGGCAAAATCCAATTTCATTACATTGGGGTATATTGCTCTGAGCCGGTCGAGGGGCGAAATTAAATCCGCTTCGTCGGTTAAGGTAATATGGAGATAATCGTTGGCGTCTGCCGCTTCGTAGATTTGGGGCGAAAGGAGTTTTTCGATCGGTCCTTTGATTTCCCGCATGTCGTGAAGAGGAGCAAGCGATAAGTTTTCTATGCGAAGAGCGCCTTTTTCTTCCAATTCCACCATGGTGATGGCTTTATGGTGTAGCGCTTCGGAGAAAGAATATTTTAAAGGCGAACCGGCATAGCGGATATGTTCGCCGCCGATGGATTGGCTCCGGTGGAGATGGCCCAGGGCCACATAATCGAATCCGTCAAATACGGAGGCATCGATATTATCCAAACCGCCGACGCTGATTTGTTCCGACTCCGTGCGTTCCGGCGCGGTATCCCCGGCGGTGATATATTGATGGGCAACCAACACATTGCGGCGCGCCGGGTCGGGCGGCTGGGCGGCAAGGATAATCCGGACCGCGTCATTATAACTTTCAATGACCGCCTCGGGATAAAATCGCCGTACTTGAGCGGGGCGGATAAACGGCAGCAGGTGGAACGCCGTCTCGCCGTGATCGTCCTTAAGAACGATCTGCGTCATTTGGCCGCAAAAGAGACCGGCAAGATGAATATTTTGGCGGGCCATGATCCGTCCGCCAAAATTAAGCCGTTCCGGCGAATCGTGGTTGCCGCTGATCAGCATTATTGGTTGACCCAGCCGGGATAGTGAGGTGAGAAAATCGTCGAAGAGCCCCACCGCTTCTCCTGCGGGCGCGGACTTGTCATAGATATCCCCCGCGATAATAACCGCATCGGGGGCGTGGCGCTTTGCTGCAGAGAGTATCTGGTTAAGGATATACTCCTGGTCGAAAAACAGGCTGAACTCGCCCAGCCTCTTGCCGATATGTAGATCCGCTAGATGAAAGAAACGCATAATCCCACTTACCTCACCATTTATTTTAAATAACCGGGTCAAATATCCTTCTTTTAAACTGATTTTTTTAAAGATTTTGGTGAAGCTATCTCATATAAGGTCTATTCCATCGAAATATTCGAATTATTAGCAAATTACTAAGGATTTTTTCGTTTTTACAAGGATATAACATCTTCATCCAGAATGTTTACAGGATGTGTCTAGGAAAGGAACTTGTTGCACGCATGGATCGGAAAAACAAAAAGGATTACTGGAGCGCCTTACCTTTTGAATCAAACAGATTACCTCTTTTAGGAAGGAGTCTTATCGTAGGGCTTTTTGCGGGTGTGGTGGTCTCCTGTTTCCGATTGGCGATCGTCCTTGCGGAAGATACTTCATTTTCCGTTTATGAATTTGTCAGCGGCAAACCGCTATTGATTGTCTTGTTGTTTGTGACCTTGGTTGCTACCGGCTACGGCATCGGGCGCTTAATAAAGGCCTTACCCATGAGCAATAGTAGCGGCATTCCCCAAGTCAAAGGGCTTATCACCGGTCATTTCGATTATAGTTGGTGGAAAATTCTTATTGCAAAATTTATCGGCAGCAATATCACGACCCTCGGAGGTCTGGCCTTTGGCAGGGAAGGTCCGGCGATTCAATTGGGTGGCTGTGTTGGCCAGGGCGTAGGGAAAAAATTTGCCCGCACCCCGTCGGAAAAAAAGATGCTGATCGCCAGCGGTGCCGCCGCCGGTTTAGGCGTGGCGCTCAATGCTCCGATAGCCGGGGTCATGTTTGCCATTGAAGAGATCTTTAAATACTTTTCACCGCTGATCTTACTTTGTACCATGTCGGCTGCCCTGGCAGCCCAGTTTGTGGCCAGTAATATTTTCGGCATTGAGCCGATTTTCCATTTTGACGTGGTGAACAATATCCCGTTTTCCGACCTATGGCTGCTTATTCCGATGGGGATTATTTTAGGTTTCGGCGGGGTGATTTATAATTATTCGCTGCTTAAATCCCAGAGGGTATATAAGCGGATTCGCCGTCTGCCCGCTGTTTGGCGCCCGGTTGTGCCTTTTCTTCTTGCGGGCGTTTTAGGCCTTATTTTTCCGGAAGTCTTATGCAGCGGCGATATTATTATGAAAAATCTGGACGTATCCTTGTCCATGAAATTTTTACTGCTTTTGCTCGCTGTCAAGTTTGTCTTTTTCGTGGTTTGCTTTGGCTCCGGCGCACCGGGCGGCAATTTGTATCCCATCCTCGTATTGGGCGCAATCTTTGGCGCCATTTTTGGTGTTTTTGCGGTCAACCAACTCGGTTTCGCCCCGGAATTGTTCGCGAATATCGTGATTCTGGCCATGGCCGGATATTTTTCCGCGATCGCCCGGACGCCGATTACCGGTATCATCCTTCTTTTGGAAGTGACCGGCTCATTCCAGCAACTGATGCCGCTGGCGGTGGTTTCTCTGGTGGCTTTCGTGGTCGCCGATCTGCTAAAGAGTCAACCGATTTATGAAGCCCTGCTCGATGCTAGGGTGGCCGAAGAGAACCCCGATCCCCAACTGATAGAGGATAAGAAACAAAAGACAACGGTGGAGATGATCGTTCACCACGGCTCTTTTGCCGACGGCAAACTGATTAAAAAATTACCTTTGCCCGGCAACTGCCTGATTATCGGAATTAAAAGGGGCGAATGCTGCATTATTCCCCATGGCGACACTCGAATCCTGCCGGGCGATTATCTGGTGGTGGTGACGGATCAGAGCGGCATGGCGGAAGCGTATGTAGAACTGACGCAAATGACCAGTTGCAAATAATTCAGGCATATAAAAAGGATCAACCAATGGTAAAAGAAGATAGTCTGCCCTGCGATTTACTGCGGGTCGATATTCCCTTTGTTTTTGATGAAAAGATCATGCAGGGTTTATTACACTGCGCAGGCAATAGCCGGCCTTATCTACGTTGTCTGGCTTTACTGGAGCAGGCCCGACCTTTGCTCGCTCCCGCATTCGCTGTCCGGCGTTTTAGCGCCGGAGATTTGACCGACGAAGGCATCCGGATAGGCGGCGTAAGCTTTTGCGGCAAGGTTCTGGCCGATAAGCTGAAACAAGCGGAAAATATCTATGCCTATTTTGCCACCTGCGGTAGGGATATCGCCCGGTTGATCCAAAAGACCGCCAATTATCTTGACCGCTATTTGCTGGATCAACTCGCCTATATGGCATATCTTCAGGCTATGGATCAGCTCGCCATCCAAGCGGAATCGGTCTTCGGGGTGAAACGGTTAACGCGGTTGTGCGCCGGGTCGGTGGTTGATTGGAATGTGGATGAGATTAAAAAAATTTTTATTCTTCTGGACGGTTTATATCAGGTCTTGGGTGCGGAGGTATGGGATAGCGGGCTGATTTATCCTTTAAAATCCACCGCCGGATTTTTTTATGATACGGACATGGCCTTTGAAAGTTGCACGATTTGCCCGATGCTTGCCTGCGAGACCCGGCGGGCCCCGTTTGATCAAACGCGTTGGGTGCAGATGACAAACTCATAAAACCCCGGTTGAAAAACAAGGGTACGGATAACGAACGGCGCGCGCCCTTGCTTCACCTAAAACGGAGCTTAAAAAACCGGCGCGATAATAAAATGATTTGGTTAATTTATTTTTGACAATACCTTAAAAATATTGCTATTTTATGGGTATTCTTTTATAATTGATTATAATAATGTAATATTATAGTTAATGAGATCATATCAAAATAATACAAAACCGGCAGTCGGTATAAAGGATGGTAACTTTTGACCGAGAACACTGGACAAATCTCCGGGAAAGCTTATCCGCTATCCCAATGTCAGCTCAATATCTGGTCTCTTGAGAAAACCTTTCACGGTACGCCTATCAATAATATCTGCGAAACGATACGTGTTCGCGGACGTTTTGATATTACCATCCTGCAAAAAACGTTGGAACTGATCGTCTCGTCCGACAGCACTTTGCGCACGCGTATTTTTCGCGACGGCGATACGCTTCTTCAATACGAGGCGGAGTATATTCCGGAACGCTTTCCGGTTTTTGATTTTTCCAAAAGCGACGAAGCCGGTTTGCATCATTGGGAACACGCCATAGCTAAAGAGGTGATGCCTGTCGAAGGGGCGCCTCTTTATTACTTTGCCATTTTTAAGCTGGGAGAACACGAAGGCGGCGTTTTGCTCAAATGCCATCATCTTATCTCCGACGGTTGGTCGCAAGTGCTGTTGATCAATAAGCTGGCGGATATTTATTTGCGTCTTTTAGCCGGGGAAACGGTCGAGCTTCAAACTGCCCCGTCTTATCTGCTTCATGTGGAAAGCGAGGCGGATTACCGAAACAGCCGCCATTATCAAGCCGACCGTACTTATTGGCAGGAATTATTGGCGGAACCGGCTTATCCGGCGGCGCTTCGGGAGAATAGCGCAGTAGTCGTCTCGCCGGTAGGCCAGCGCCTCGGATTTGAATTTTCCCGCAGACTGAATCATGCGATCTATAGCTATTGCAGCGATCAAAGGGTGGCTCCCTTTGCCGTTTATTATATGGCGCTTGCTTTGTATATCAAACGCACCGTGGGCGTGGACCGGTTCTGTCTTGGAGTGCCGATCTATAACCGGATTAATATTTCCGATAGGGAAACCTCGGGGATGTTTGTCAGCACTTTGCCGTTCATCAGCCGCATCGACGAAGCGTGGAGCTTTAACCGTTTTAGTGAAGAAGTGATGATTAACTGGTATGACTTGCTCCGCCATCAAAGTTTGCCCTATGAAGAGATTATGGATATCGCGGTCAAATGCGGACAGGAGAGCCGCCAACTTTCCCATATGGCCTTTTCTTTTCAAAGCAGCCGCATATATAGCAATAAAGAAGCTTCCGTCACTTTTTCCGGGGAGTGGCATTACAGCGGTTATCAGGCCGAGCAACTGTGTATCCATCTCAACAATATGGAAGAGGACAACCTCTTCCGCGTCAATTACGATTATCTGACCCAGATTTTTTCGGAAAAAGAAATCGCGGATCTGCATAAGCATCTTACGACCATCCTCAGCCGGGCTTTGGCCGACCCGGACAAACCGCTAAAAGAAATTTCCATGGCGGACGAGGCGGATGAGGAAAAGGTGGTCTACGCCTTTAATTCAACCGCTGTCCGCTGTCCGGATAAAAGCGTCTATACCCGGTTGAGCGAGATTAAAGACAAATATACCAAAAGAGCGGCGGTCATTGACGAAGGGCGACGATACAGCTATACCGCTTTGCTGGAACGGGCCGACGATTATGCCCGGGCTCTTGAAGCCGCAACCCCCCGAATCGAAGCCGGTGAAGTCGTCGCCGTCCTTTTGCCCAAAAGTTTCGAACTGATGGCCGCGATATGCGGGATCGCCCAAAGCGGCAGGGCTTGGCTGCTTTTGGATGCGGGCCAACCTTTGCGCCGCATTGAGGAAATACTCCAAGATAGCAAAGCCAAAGTATTGATCGGCAGCGGCCCGTTGATTGAACAATACGGCCTGCGAAAGAAGACCATGGCGGTTCTTTTGCCGGAGAAAATGAATCCGCGGGATAAAAACGCCGATTTTTTACCGTCTCTTGCCGCTTTGAATGATCCGGCTTATCTGATCTACACCTCCGGCAGCACCGGAAAACCCAAGGCGGTGGAGATCGGCGGCAGGAGCCTGATTAATTTTGCTATGTGTATGAAGAAGTATTATGCGGCCGGAGCTGTGCTTTCTCTCAATAATGTCGGTTTCGACGCCTTTTTGATTGAGAGTATGGCGGCCTTGCTCAACGGCAATACCGTTGTCTTGCCGCCTGCGGGCGCCGAGGAAAACCCGGCGGTTTTGGCCACGCATATTTTGGATTACGGAGTCGGTTTTATAACGATGACACCCGGGCGTTTGGCGGCATATCTCAACGACGCGCATTTCCGCCGGGCCTGCGCCAGACTGGAAAGCATCGTTTGCGGGGGCGAAGCCTTCCCGCCGTCGCTTTTGCGGCAGCTAAGCCTGCTCACCTCCGCCCGCATCTATAACCAATACGGACCCTCGGAGACGACGGTCGGCGTCACCATTAAATTACTGAACGGCGCGGCGATCATTACCGCCGGTAAACCCATGGCTAATTGCCGCATCTATGTGCTTGATTCGCAATTAAAACCTTTGCCTGTGGGGGTCGGCGGCGATATTTATATCGGCGGCCTATGCGTGGGCAGAGGATACCGTAATCAGCCGGAACTGACTGACGCCGCTTTTTTGGCCAGCCCCTTCGAGCCGGACGAGTTGATTTACCGTAGCGGCGATATCGGTTACTGGAGCGAAGATGGCGAATTGAACTTGCAGGGTCGTAAAGATAACCAGATCAAACTGCGGGGGCTTCGTATAGAATTAGACGAGATTGCTTCCCGTCTTAGCCTTCATCCTGAAGTTGAGCAGGCAGCGGCACTTGTGTTCCAAAGCCACGATCAACCGTTGATTGCCGCTTATTATGTTAGCGCCTCACCCGTGGCTGAAAGAGAATTGTTGGAGCTGGCGGCCACCTATTTGCCGTATTATATGGTGCCCGCCTTGTTCATCCATGTAACGTCTCTACCTCTAACCGCTAACGGCAAGCTGGATACAGTCCGTCTTCCCCAACCGGTATGGCAAGACGACGAAGAGAGTTCTGCCGCCGATCCGGCGACGGAAAAGGTGCTGGCGATCTTCAGGGAAGTGTTGCAAAATCCTGAACTTAGCCTGAACAGCGACTATTTTGCCAACGGCGGCACCAGCCTTAACGCCATGGAAACCCTGAGCCGTTTGGAAGAGGCCTTCGGAACGCGTTTGCGTGTTGCGGACTTGTATTCCTGCCGCCGCGCCTCCCGGCTGGCCCATCTTCTCGGCGGGGACGCCGGTTATGCCTCCGCGCAATCTATTACTAAAGCCCCCCAATTATCCGGTTACCCTTTGTCTCCGATTCAGCAAAGCCTCTATTTCCAAACCATGCTCACGCCGGACGGCACTGGTTATAATATGCCCGGCGCTTTGATTTTGCCGGACGATGCCAATATCGATCGGCTAGAAGCGGCGTTTGGTAAACTGATTGCAGGCGATGCGGTTTTCCGTACCGGTTTTGTTTTCACCGGGGGCAAACTGGTTCAGAGAATCGAAGAAAAAGCACACTTTGAGCTGGAACATATCCTCGCTCCGGATTTGGATACCGCTGCCGCGACCTTTATCCGCCCCTTTGACCTAAGCCGTGCCCCCCTTCTGCGGGCCGCGCTCTGGGAGGACGATAATCAACGGGTGCTTCTGGTGGACATGCATCATATCATCGGTGACGGGCTGAGTATGCCCCTGGTTATGGCCAGGTTAAACGCGGCGTATGCGATGCAAGCTCCGGCTGAAGTAGAATTGACTTATATCGATTACGCCTATTGGCAGAGTCAGGAAAACGTGAATAAAGCGGGAGATATCGCTTATTGGCAGGAGGTCCTGGCCGATTTGCCCGAACCTTTGGATATACCCACCGATTTTCCGCGCCCCGTCAACTTTGATTTTCAGGGGCAGAAATATCGCTTTGATCTGGACAAGGCTCTGAGCGATCGCTTAAAAGCCTATTGCGCGACGCAGGGATTGACCCCGGCCATGCTTTTTGCCGGAGCCTTTGCGATCATGCTCTCTCGGTTTTCCCATAGCGAGGATATCATTGTCGGCATGCCTGTTTCCGCCCGTAATTCTGCGGAGCTTTCAAATATTATCGGTCCGTTTATCAATACCCAGCCGCTCCGTTTAAAGCCTAAAGAAGCGATGCGGCCCGGCGCATTTTTTGAATCGGTGCGCGACCGCGTCCTCGGCGCGATCGATCATCAACAACTATCTCTTGAAGAATTGCTTAATCTTTGCGGCGCTCCCCGGCAAGCCGACCGCAACCCGCTTTACCAAACGCTCTTTTCTTATCGTCCGGTAGGGGACGATGTCTTCCGCTTAGGCGAATCGCCGATGCAAGCGGTGCCTCTGGAAAATCATAGCGCCAAGATGGAATTGAGTCTCGAAGCCTTTGAGGCGAAAGAATCTTTTGGTTTTATCTTTGAATATGCCACTTCCTTGTTTAGCGAAGAAACCGTCGCGTTTTACAGCCGCGTATATGAGAAGATTCTCCAATCCATTATCGTAGACGAGCAAATTTTACTGGGAGAATTAGACAGCCTTCCCGAGGAGGACCGGTTTGAATTGCTGGAGCGGCCCAATTATCTTCATTCGCCGTTTCTCGACCTGCCTTTGGATATCCAATTTAGCCGCATGGCCAGGCTTTACCCACAACGGGAGGCGGTCGTTTGCCGGGGCGAAAGCATGAGCTATTATGATCTGGAGAAGCGGGCGATTGCCATCGCCGGGCAACTGCAAGCCAACGGCGTAAAAGCGGGAGACCGGATCGCCCTGATGATCCGCAGGAACAGCGATATGCTGGCCGCGCTTCTGGCGATCAATAAGGCCGGTTGTGCCTATGTGCCGGTGAGCAAATCTCTCCCCGAAAGCCGGATTTCCTATATTTTGAAAAATGCCGAAGCCGCGCTAATACTTGGCGATAGCGAGAGTTTGGCTGTTTTGCCCGAGACCTTGCCTTGCCCCAAATTGCCAATTTCGAATCAGGATTATCCTTTTGTCCTCCCGCAAAATAGAAGCGGAGACGACCTGATCCATATCTTGTATACCTCCGGTTCAACCGGAAAGCCAAAAGGTGTCGCCATTAAACATCGCGCACTCTCTAATCTTTTAGGAGCGTTGACGCCGTATCTAAATGGTTCTTCGGGCAATGTGCTGTGTTCATCCAATATTATTTTCGATGTCTTTATCACCGAGAGCCTAATCTCGCTTGCTATAGGAAAAACGGTGGTATTGGCAGATGATGAAGAAATGATGCTGCCCTGGAAATTGGCGACGTTGATTGAAAACTACGGGGCGACTATTCTTCAGATGACGCCATCCCGGTTGCAGGTGTGTTTGGGTAACACGGCTTTTTCCACTGCGCTTGGAAAGGCGGAAATTTTAATTCTTGCGGGGGAAACGCTAAACCGCGAGTTGATCCAAATGGTCAAGGCCACCGGAGCGGTGCGGATTATTAATCTTTACGGCCCGTGTGAGGCGGCTGTATATGTCAGCGGCGGGGAAATTAATGACGCCGTTCGTCCGCATATCGGCAAGCCTTTGGATAATTGCCGGATCTATTTTTTGGACGCGCAGCAGCGGCAGGTTTTGCCCGCTTCTTGGGGAGAGTTGTATCTGGCCGGTATATGTTTGGCCGAAGGATATTGCGGCGATCCGGAGCGTACTGCGGATGTATTTATCCCGGATCCCTTTTTCCCGGGACAAAAAATGTATAAGACCGGCGATATCGGGCGTTTATTAACAGATGGAAATATCGAATTTTTAGGTAGGCGCGATAATCAGGTCAAGATAAACGGGCAAAGGGTGGAATTAGACGAGATCAACGGGGCGATTTTAAGCTCCGGTTTAATTCGCGAAACGGCGACCATTGTTACCCAAAGCGCGCAAAGCGGTGTTCGACTCCATGCCTTTGTCGTCGCTCACAATAGCGAGTCGCCCGATCTTGCGGCATTACGCCGATATATGAAGGAGCTCTTACCGGATTATATGATGCCCTCGGAGATTATCCCAATTGCGGAGCTTCCCCGGACGGAAAGCGGTAAAACGGATAT
>Ga0351919_10082_pt1 | contig 28721 bp, 25 predicted proteins | sample TotcelHT113001N6_FD_206845 | JGI IMG/M metagenome (GOLD analysis project Ga0351919, IMG submission 206845) | Enriched cells from coal bed in the Powder River Basin, Montana, United States - Total cells T11 rep1 HSBNCT.T11.300.1.N6 ...
GGCCGAGTTTCCCACGCCCAAGATCGGCGAATTCGATAGCGAGTTGGTGGAGGACTTCTGGCAAGCCGCTGCGGCCAACGCCTTGTGCAATCTGCACATCCTGTTGCATCACGGCCGCAACAGCCATCACATCAGCGAAGCCATCTTCAAGAGCGCCGCCCGCGCGCTGCGGATGGCGATGGAACGCGACGAGCGCGCCACCGGCGTACCCAGCACCAAGGGCACGCTGACCGGGTGAACGCCAGCAGGATAACGAATTCGATGTTCCTGTTTTTCTGCCCCGTGTTTCCTGTCATCTCGCCGCCGAACGACCAAGGCCCGCGCCAGATTTTACCCGCCGGCAAACTTTACTCTGCGCTTCGTCTCGCAGCTCGCGTGCGCCCACGTCCGGCAGTCCATTGCCGTCACAATTTAACATCCTGAGGACTCGAGCAACTTCTGCTCGATTCGAAGCAACCAAGCGGCCGAAATTCAGAACGTAGGCAGGCTGTCTCCACAGCCGAATGTTCGTGTCACGCCACCTGCCCGTTGTGCCCCATCACCCGCTCAGAGGAACTCACGGATGAGTCAACTGGGTACTCTCAAGTACACATACCTCGCCTATCTTTCTCAACCCGCCACGGATCGAACGTTGTATCGCGCGATCCATCAATGTGCCGTTCACAGCATCTTGGAGATAGGCGTCGGCACCGGCGTGCGGGCGCAGCGGCTGCTGGCGATCGCCCTGCGGAACGTATCTGACGCCGGACTGTGCTACACGGGAATCGATCTATTTGAAGATCGACCCGCGGGCTTGGATCGAATCGCCTTGAAACAGGCTTACCAGCAACTGCGCCAGCAACATGTCAAAGTCCAACTGGTGCCCGGAGATCCGTTCGCAGCCCTGGCGCGGATCGCCAACTACATTTCCGGCATCGACCTGGTGGTCGTCGCAGGGGATCAAGACGCAGAGTCGATGGCCCGCGCGTGGATGTTTCTGCCGCGGATGATCCACGCCCAAACGCGGATCTTTTGGCAGGCTACGGAAGCCGACGGCAAACTGGAGGACTTTGCAGAGATGCCCCGGCAACAACTGGAACAGCGGGCCCTCTGGCGCGGCAGCCGACGGATGGCCGCCTGATCGCGCCGGCGGCAACCCCCGCGGCACAAGCGGCCGCGAATCAACTTGCCGGTGGATGATGCCGCGCGATCAGCAGATCATAGATCCAGCCGCCCAGCACGCCGCCGACGGACGGTCCGACGATCGGCACCCACCACCAATGCTGACCGGCGCGAAAGACCTCGCTGCCCCAGCCCGCCAGGAACGTGAACAGCCGCGGGCCCAGATCGCGGGCCGGATTGATTGCGTAACCAGCGTTGTGCCCGAATGCGATGCCGATCGCGACGACGACGGCGCCGACCAGCGCGGGCGTCAAATACGAAACGGGAGCGGAATTGCGGGTATCGGTCAGCGCAAAGATACAAATCACCAGCAGCGCCGTGCCGACGATCTGGTCGATCAGCCCGCCGGGCACGATCGACAAGTACGGCTGGGGATACGTGGCCCAAATCCCCGCCGTGCCTTGCGGACCAAGTACTTGCCGCACGCCGCCGTCAAACTCGCCCAACGCTTCCCAGTAAGTGACGTAGACGACCGCGGAGGCCAGAAAGGCCCCGGTCAGTTGTGCCAAGCAGTAGGGCGCCAGCTTGGACCAGGGGAACCGGCGGCGGACGGCCAACGCCAGCGTCACGGCCGGATTGAGGTGGGCGCCGGAGACGCCGGCCGCTGCGTAAACGCCCAGCATTACGCCCAGTCCCCAGCCCAAGTTGATCGACAGGTACTCGCCGCTGGTCCGGCCACTGAGGACCACTTGAGCGACAGATCCGCAGCCGAAGACGATCAACAGGAACGTTCCCAAAAGTTCGGCCGCCATTTCTCGAGCCACCGGTCGCGGCATACATCGATCTCCTGCAAGAGTGCGCGTCATTGTCCAGATGTCGGATCGATTCTGAACGATCCGGCCGCCGTCATCAAGCTGGGGCAGTGGTTAGGACCGGCGCAGAAACCAGTGTCGCCTTTCGCTCCGTGAAAGCACGCGACTTTCGCGGAGCGAAGCGCAACAATGCGACAGTGATTGATTTTGCGGTCTTTTAGCGTGTGCTACCGAGCACGCTCCCGGGCCGAGAACGAAACAAAAAAATTCTCTAGAAAATTCTCAAAGGGGCGATTGACACACTCAAGGGGGGAGATGAAGAATAAAGACAGCAAGGCGATCCATTCGGGTTCTTTGCGCGATTCTCATCGTATCGGACAGTTAACTGTATCACAGGATTCTTTCTGGAAGGACGCTGTCATGATCTCATCTCGTCGCATGCAAGGGTTCACACTCGTCGAATTATTGGTGGTGATCGCGATCATCGGCATCCTGGTGGCGCTGTTGCTGCCTGCGATCCAGGCGGCGCGGGAGGCTGCACGCCGCACGCAGTGCGTGAACAATCTCAAGCAGATCGGCTTGGCGATGCAAATGCATCATGACACGTTCAAGGTTCTTCCGTATGGCCACAAGATTCCCGCGCCTCCGTACAATAACAACCAGGATTTCGGCGAAGCGACGTGGATTTTCGCCATCCTGCGATACATGGAACTTACCGCAGTGCATGACATGGCCGATCCGAATCTCGGCTTCGGCAGTGCCGCCCCACCGCCCTCGACGACCAATAACGCTCCCGTCGTCCGCATGGTTCTGCCGCCGTTTGAGTGCCCGTCCAACAGTCAGGTGAACGATGTTCTCTGGTTCAATATTTATACGCGAGGAAGCTATGTGGCCAACAACGGAATTGGACCGATGGCCGAGTGGCTTTACATCGGGCCGGGATCTACCAACACGCTGGCCGCAGGCCGGGTACCGGGTGTTTTTTACATAAACAGCCGGACGCGTTTCTCCGATTTCCTTGACGGGACCGGCAACACGGCGCTGGCATCGGAGGTCCGCTTGGTTCTGGGCGGGGCGCCAAACGGAGACCAGCGCGGAGTCATGTTCTATCCCGAAGGTCCCCTATACCACCACAACAATACACCGAATAGTATGATCCCGGATGGGATCCGAGGCGCGACGTGCGTGAACGATCCCCTCGTACCGTGCGTCGGCGCGTACACCGCGTGGAATAACCGATCGCTGACCATGACCGCCCGCAGCTATCACCCTGGGGGCGTCAACGTCGTCTTTGGCGACGGTAACGTACGGTTTGTGACCGATCCAATCGACTTGGGGATCTGGAGGGCCCTCTGCACGCCCAAGGCGATTGCGAACGAGGTGACCGTGGGCAGCTTCTGATCGGGCGGGAACGCGTAGCTGTTTCTATTTCCATTTTTCGGTGCTGTCGCAGGCCGGACGCGTGCGGCGGCTTGAGGGAGTTGTATCTATGGCCAAGAGTCGGTGTTCGCGTTTTTTCCTGGTGATCGCGTCGAGTTGGCTTGTCTTCGCCGCCGGATGCGGTTCGCCGTCGCTGACGCTCGAGGGGACGGTCACATGGGATGGCAGTCCCGTGGAAACGGGCACGATCAGCTTCATGCCGGCCGACGGCAGGGGGCCGAGCGTCGGCGGAGAACTCAAGGACGGCCGTTATCGAGTTCAAGCCGCAAAGGATGCCGCTGTGGGAGCAAAAACCGTTGCCATCACGGGCATCCGTAAGACCGGCAAGATGATCGAAGCGGGGCCGCCGGCGCCCGCGGGAACGATGGTCGACGACCTGCAGCGCATCTCCAGCACCGAGAGTTGCGAGATCGTCGACGGCGAAAACAAGCACGACTTCGATCTCAAGTCCAGCGGAAAATAGGCCGGAGAAAGAACGCCGGGTTCGAGACGATCGTCGCTTCGAACCGGGCGTTCTCACCGCTCGCTGACCGAAACGCAGGACGGCCTACGCCAATTGCTCACGGTTTTCGTAAATCTTTCCGATGGCATTCGCGATGTCGTCGATGTCTTCTTTGCCGCCCAGCAGGAGTTGCTGACTCAAGCAGACGGCCTCGTCGCACAGCCGATCGTTGTAGGGGCACTCGATCTGAGCGCGGCAGTGGTCGAGTTGCTCCGAGGAGTACATTCGCTGGAAATTGCGCGAATTCAAGGTGTTTTCGATAAAGGGCGCCTTGTTCAAGCGGCCGTAACCTCCAGAGCACGGAATGCCCTCCGCCCGTAATGCGGCGATGAACTTGTCCCGCGTCACGCCGTTGAAATCCTGTGCTGCATACCGGAACGGATACAGGTGATAGGCGGCTCGCGTCACGCCGTCGTACAGCCGGTGCGGGAGGATACCGGGAATCCCTCGAAGCTTTGCCGTCAGATACGTGGCGTTCTCCCAACGCCGCTGCGTCTGCTCTTCGAGACGCTGCATTTGAGCCAGCAGAATGGCTGCCTGGAACTCGGTCATCCGGCACTTTGAACCCAGATATGGTCCGCCGCTGCCGAAGTTGTGGTAGGAGACCGCTCGATCCATCACCGCGTCGTCCCCGCCCACGACGGCCCCGCCTTCGCCGCAGGTCAGGTGCTTTGAGTTCTGGAAACTGAAGCAGCCCAAGTCGCCGAGCGTGCCGCACTTCTTGCCGTTGAATTCCGCCAGCCAGGCCTGGCAAGCGTCTTCCAGAACCAGCAGGCGATGCTTCTTGGCCAGGGCATTGATCCGATCCATATCGGCGGGCAGTCCGTAGATGTGAACGGGCAGGATCGCCTTGGTTTGGGGCGTGATCTTCGCCTCGATCTTCTCCGGATTCACCAGGAACGTCTCGGGGTCGGTATCGACCATGATGGGCAAGGCGCCGGCCAGCAAGATCACGCTGATCGAAGCGACGAACGTGTAGGGGCCGACCAGCACCTCGTCGCCCGCGCCGATGTCGAGCGCGTTGAGCGCCGTGATCAGGGCGGTGGTGCCGTGGGTGGTCGCCAGACAGCGTTTCGCCCCGAGCAGTTCCGCGTATTTCTTTTCAAACTCGGCGACCACTTTGGAGCGCGACCAAACGCCGCTGCGAAGCACCGACAGGACCAGTTCCTCATCGCGATCCTTGTCCCACATCGGCCAGCGGGGAAAACCTTTGGTCCGCACCGGCGTGCCCCCCCGGATCGCCAGCTTGCTCGCGCTCAAGCTGACCGCCGCCCGGACGGGAGCCGTTTGCGCGGCCACCGCGGCCAGGGATCCCATGGACGTGGCAGCGACGAACTGCCGGCGAGTCAAAGGCGGTGCATTCATTTTTTGTCCTTTCGTAACAGCGGATACGAGTTCTGACCGTTGCTTGGGCACTAAGCCGAACGCATGGCGAGGTACACTTTGCGGATCGCCCGGGTCACGTCGGCCACGTCCTGCTCGGTATACTTGGGGCCGATCGTCACGCCCCCGTGGCGGCTGAGAATCTCGATGGTCCGCGGACAGCATTCGGCGCCATATTGGATCGCCTGGCCTTCGGGGCTGCGAAAGGACGGCCAGTCGGGATGGATCGTTGCCTTATTCGCCACGCGGCTGTCGGTGGGAAGGATGGCCGACCCACCCGGCCCGCCGGCGGAGATGCCTTCGGCCCGGATGGCGCGCAGGAAATGGTCGCGACGCTCGCGGCTGCCCAGGTCCAGGAAAATCCTCATGCCCAAGTCGCCCTCGATATCGCCCGACTTGCGCAGCTTCAACTCGGGCAAGTCGGCAATTCCTTCGCGAACCTTCCGAGCATTGGTCCGCAACGCCCCGCAGATGGTTTCCAGCTTCTTGAGTTGCCCGCGAAGCACGGCCCCGGTGAACTCGTTCATGCGGAAATTGCACGAGGCGAAACCAGCCAGGGCCCCCTTGGCGAACGAATCGTTGTAGCTCCGGCTGACCGTGCCCACGTCGTGGAAACGGAAGGCCCGTTCGTACAGCACCGGATCATTGGTGGTGACGGCTCCGCCTTCGCCCGAGGTGATGGTCTTGCTGAGCTGGAAGCTGTTGATCCCGATGTCGCCGAGCGTGCCCACGTACTTGCCTTTGTACTTGCCGCCGGCACATTGAGCACAGTCTTCCAGAACGCGGAGTTTGTGCTTCCGGGCGATTTTGAGGATCGCATCCATGTCGCAAGGGCAGCCCTCCAGGTGAGCCGCGATGATCGCTTTGGTACGTGGCGTGATGTGCCGCTCGATATCCGCCGGGTCGATATCGAACGAATCGTCGACCTCGGCGAACACCGGAAGGGCGCCGCACAGCACGATCGCATCGTAATCGGCGTACCAGTTCCACGCGGGCAGGATGACTTCATCGCCGGGCCCGACCTCCAGCGCGGCCATGGCAGCGTACAAGGCCGTCGTCCCGGACGTGACCCCAATCGCGTACTTGACGCCGATATGTTCCGCATACTCTTTCTCGAACAGCGAGACCTTGCCCCCGGCGCGACGGAACGGAGAACGCGAACGCAGCACGTCGAGCAACTCCTGCTCCTCGACTTCGTCGTAGAATTGGGTGCCGTACGCCCCGGAACCAAGGCTGCTCGATCGGACGGGCGTGCCCCCGTCGATCGCCAGACGTTCCGGCTGGTCGGCCAGCAAGCCGCCCCAAGCCGTGCCGGATGCCAGCAAGGCCGACGCGGCCCCCACGGCGCTCATCGTTTCCAGGAACTCGCGGCGATTGGTCTTTCGCTCGGTCATCGAACGCTCCTCTGCATCGAACAGCATCTAGGGTTGAAAGTGGAAGTCAAGGCGACGGGGATTGCCGTCATGAGAGGCCGGAAAAGAAACCTCGGCGGCAAGATTCTTGTGCCAGCGGGCCTGGACGGCAGAGTTCCAGCAGGCATTGTGCAGCCTCCTTCATGAGAGACAGCCGTGCGGTGCGGCAGTACGGAAGTATGGCCTTGGGTAGGTCGCCTTGGGCAAGCACACACCACGGTATCGTAGCACGGCGGCTTCCTGAATGTCAACGGTGCACAACGGTGCACAATGGCGAGGGCACAATGGCGGGACGGCGGCAAGGCGCCGATGCCGCAACTGCTTTCCGTCTCGCCGCGCGCGTGTGAACGAGTTCCTGAGCGTCAGGATTCGTCATCGCTTGGCGCATCGTGCCCAACGCCACCACAATGTTCGGCCAGCTTTTGCAGATCGAGACGTTTCAGGACATCGATCGTAACGGGCCGCTTGGCGTCCCAAAAGATGGCGGCGGAATAAAATTCGCGTGCGGGGTCCGAGTTCAGGAGGCGGGCGAGCCGCTCCGCCTCGCGACGTGACGGACACGCAAGAAAGTAGACGGTATCGTCAAATACCACGGGCTTTCCCTCGTGACTTCCGACGACTTCGAACCGGAGCTTCTTGTACAAGCCGGAGATGGCGACTTTGTACGGGGCAAAGGTGTAATCCCCGACACCGAACACCGCAAATCGCGGTCGTTTGCGGTAGATCGAACTGCGGCGCCCGTCGAGCAGCGGGGCGTGCGCCAGCAGATACGCCCAAGTCTTGGGAGCGCTCAAGCGAATCGGCTCCGTGGCCGCGGCGACCGTAGATTGCGTGACGATCATTCCCTGTGCCGCAGCCGCGGTGCGCCCGGACGCCACGTCGGAACTTTTCAACAGCGGGAATACATACGTCGGCTCGAGGTCCAGGCATTCCCCCCGCTTGTTATACCACCGGCCTCCGACGGCTCGCAGTTCCATGACGGGTGCACAATCATGCTTCACTCCCGATCGCCACACACAGCTGCGATCGGTTCCGTCGGCGGCAAGATGGCTCCACCGATCGAACGCCTTCACATCGGCGACCACGCGTTCCATGCGCCATCCCAATTCCAACACAGGCTGCTTGGCATCGAAGCCGGGGAACACGCGAGCGTGCTTGCGGCGACAGCCAGGACGAAAATCGCAGATCAACAGGCAGGCATCGACGTTGGCGCCGAAGTGCCGCGCCGCATCGATTCCGTACAGCGCCGCTGCGCCGAGCAAAAAATCATGCTTCCAGGCGTGAAAAAGCAACTTGCGAGCCACCGCCGTCTTGCACAGCATCGCCAGCGTGCCGGAGCGGCCGTGCAAGGACTCCATCAGGCGAACCAGCATCCACTCGGAGATGTCGAAATTGCTTTTTCCAGTGATCGCGTCGAGGCCGATGTGCCGTTGGAAGTTGGCTTTTTTCGGCAGGTTGTCGCTGTCCAGCGAACCCAGTTCTGCGCTGGTCACCCACGGCGGATTACCGATCACCAACAGCGGCTCGGGAAGTTCCGCCAGCATCCCAACCCAATCGGTGGCAAAGAAATTCGCGTGGACGAGCTGCACCTTTCGCCCGGTTGCTCGGTCGGCCAATGTCCCCCGGAGACCGGCGAGATGCCCCGCGTCGACGTCCAAGCCAACCGCGATGGTCGCTTGCGGAAACCGATCCAGCGCAGCCAGCAGCAGGTGGCCCCGCCCACACGTCGGCTCCACCACCGCGGCCGGGGCGTTTCCCAGCCGCGCCAGCAAGTCGCACACGGCGGCGGCCAACGGGAGCGGCGTCTGGTAATCCCCGAACTCCTTCCGCTGTTTCGATTTGACCACGGGGCCATCCTTGAAATTGTTCCGTCCCAACATGCGGCGTCGGAAACCAACGCCTGAACTCCTGACCCACCCTGTCGCCGAGAGACCGGTAGCGAGGATAGATTAGCGTGTCTGTGCACGACGATCAACCTTGCCATGTCCCGATTGCCATGTCCCGATTGCCATGTCCCGATTGCCATGTCCCGATTGCCATGTCCCGATTGCCATGTCCCGATTGCATTCCGCTCCCGTGATTTGCCGTGGTGAAAGAACTTGATACGTTAGACAGCAAGAGGCGGCGCCCCGACGGCAATGAAAGATCCGATGGAACGAGTCCTGATTATCTTCACCCGGTATCCCGCACCAGGTCATACCAAGACGCGGCTCATTCCCCGGCTGGGGCCCGCAGGGGCCGCTGCCTTGCAGAGCGAGATGACGCTGCATACCCTCCGCTGGGCTCGGGCGTTGTCCGCCCGGGCCTCGGTGGCCGTGCAAGTGCGTTTCGAGGGAGGGGACGAGGATCGAATGCGGGCGTGCTTTGGCAGCGACTTCTCGTATCGTCCGCAGGAGGCGGGCGATCTTGGCTGCCGTATGGCAGAGGCTTTCGAAGCCGCCTTCGCGACCGGTGCGGAACGCGTGATCCTGGTCGGCACGGACTGCCCGGGCATCACCGCGGAACTGGTCGAGGATGCCTTCGAGCGTTTGGCCGCGGCAGACCTGGTCCTGGGGCCGGCGACCGATGGCGGATACTATTTGATTGGCCTGCGCCGGCCGCTGCCGGCGCTGTTTGCCGACATTTCCTGGAGCTGCGAAACGGTTCTTCGGGACACGCTGCAACGCGCCCGCCGGCTGCGCGTCTCGGCAACGCAGCTCGCGACGCTCGCGGATGTGGACCGTCCCGAAGATCTGCCGGTGTGGCAACGCGTCGTGAGCACGACTCCGGCGAATCCCCTCGTGCCGCTGATTTCGGTCGTCATCCCCGCCTTGAATGAGGCCGGCCACTTGGGAGATGCGCTGCTTGCGCTGCGTGACGCACGGCACATCGAGACAATCGTCGCTGACGGGGGCAGTCACGATGGCACCGCGGCTCTCGCGACCGGGCACGGGGCAAAACTGGTCCGCTGTTCTCCCGGACGAGCGCTGCAGATGAACGCGGGAGCTTCTGCCGCCGCAGGCGAGATTCTGCTTTTTCTTCATGCCGACACTCGGTTGCCAAAGAACTTCGAGCAGCACGTCCGCGAGGTGCTCGATCAGGCCGACGTAGCCGCCGGAGCCTTTCGACTTCGCATCGACAGTTCTCGCCGCGCCTTTCGCCTGATCGAATGGGCGGTCAATCTGCGTTCGCGGTACGGGCAGATGCCCTACGGCGACCAAGCGATCTTTGTTCGGGCGGACACGTTCCGCGGCAGCGGAGGTTTTCCCGAGCTGCCGATCATGGAGGATTTCGAGTTCATGCGGCGTCTGCGGAAACTCGGTCGCATCGCCCTCTTGCCCGTGTCAGCGACGACGTCGGCACGCCGCTGGGAGCGGCTCGGCATCTGGAAAACCACCTGGATCAATCAACGCATCCTCGCAGGATATTGCCTGGGGATTCCTCCCGAGAAGCTGGCGGAATGGTACGTCCGAGAGCCCGGATGATTCCGGGCGGCCCGACGCGGTGGCACCAACCACATTTCGCACCAACCTCAATGCGTGTCCAGGGCGAACAGTTTACGTAGTCTGCTTGATTTGACGGTCATTCGCGATATATTCAATTGTGAGAGTGGGAAGGTTTATCCGATTTGGTACGACTTCTTGTTAATGCGGAGGAGACCCCATGCTTCAACCTGTGTGGAAAAAATGCTTGTTGTTGGTCACCTTTGTGGTGGCCGGTGTGATGCTGTCGGCTAGTCCGGCCCAGGCTGGCTGGTGGCACTGGCGTGCGGGCTGGTACGGGTATGGCTACGGCTACTATCCCGCCTATGGGTACACAACGGCGTATTACAGGCCCTACGTCAGCAGTTACGGCTGGTCGCGGTACAATTCCGGCTGGTATCCCAGCTGGTACGCGGGCTGTTATTCCGGTTGCTACAATCCCTGTTACAGCTGCGGATGCGGTTCCTGCTGTGGCGTGGTGACCAGCTGCTGCGGGGGGCAGGTGATCGAACCGATGACTGAGGCCGAGATGGCACCTCGCCCCGCTTCTCCTGCTCCGGAGGAATCGATGCCGCCGGAACCGATGCCGGAACCGTCGTCGTTGCTGCCAAGTCCGCCCGCACCTAAGGCGGTACCCGCTGCTCCCGACGTTGACTTGCCGAGGATCCAAGACATGCCGGTATTGCCGCCCGCCCCCGGCGCGCCGGGGAAGCCGAGCGCCAAACGTGACGTGCCGGCGGACGCTGCGTTGTTGACGATCGTGGTACCCCAAGATGCCCAGGTGTACGTGAACGGGATGCTCACCAAGACCCCGGGCACCCAGCGTCAGTATGTCTCGTACGGACTGCGGCCCGGCTACAGCTACACGTATGAAGTCCAGGCGGTTGTGATCCGCAACGGGCAAAGGCTGAGCGATACGCAGGTCGCTCGCATCCGCGTCGGTGATGCTCACGATCTCGCATTCGACTTCGCCGCTGGTGCCCAGGAAGTAATCGCGGCGCGTCTGCGTTGACGCGCTTCAGCGTCCTTTGACGCTAGACACATACGCTGGCGGCCAGCCGGAGCCGCCAGACCTAGTCGCCCAGAACCTAGTCGCCCAAAACCTAATCGCGACGTTCCAGCAGCACGACGGAAGTATCGTCGTGCCGGCCGCTGCCGCGTGTGGCGTCGTGGGAATCCTGGAATAGTCTGTCCAGGACGTCAGCGATGGGCAGGTCGATCGTGGCCTTCAGCGTTGCGATAATGCCCTTCTCGCCGAACTGCTCGTCTTCCTTGCCGTCTTGAGGGAAAGCCTCGTCCAAGCCGTCCGTGTACAGCAGGATTCTGCAATTGGGGGGGACTTGGATCTCGCATTTTTCGTATTCCCAGTCCTCGTCGATGATCAGCGGCAGTCCGCCTTCCTCTTTGCTGCCCAGTTTATGGATCTCGTTAGTTGTCAAATCCTGCAGCAAAGGCATGGGATGGCCCGCCGACGTCCATTCGAAGCGGTGCGTGACGGCGTTCAGTGTGCAATAAAGCAGCGTGATGAATCCGCCTTGATCCGCACTGATCACGTCGCTGTTGCACAAGCGGCGGTTCACCTCCATCACGAAATCGGCCGTGTCGGAAAAACGGCGGTCGCGGATCATGCTGATCAAGGTATGCATCGTCATGATGGACATACAGGCCTTGACGCCGTGCCCGGCGGCGTCGCCCAAAACGATGACGACTTCGTTTCCTTCCATGTTGAACACGTCGTAATAGTCGCCGCCGGCCATCACGACGGGCCGGTCGCCGAACACGCGAATCTGCGACGGTTCATAGCGAGCGACGATTCTGTAGCCGGCCGGCATCGGCAAATCGTGCGGCAGCACCGCCTCCTGCAACTGGCGCACGGCCTCGACTTCTTCCCGCAACTTTTCGGCCACGATCTGGGCCCGCTGCGCCTGGACGGTCAGGAACGCCGCTTCCATGATCGACGTCAGCAAGAACACAAAATCGCCGCTTTCGTCGCGCGAGATGAACGAGTGCAAACCGTTTTTGATGAACTTGGCGACCTGACTGATCTCGCCCGGGCGCCAAGCACCCACGACGGGGGCATTGGGCATCCGGCGGCGAATGGTCTCGAACAGCTCGAAAGCGGTGCTCTCCGAGGGAAAGGTCAAGTCCATCAGCACGGCATCGAAATCTTCGGACGTCGCTGCCCGCGTCAAGCCGTCGGGATCGGTGAACACCATCGCGATGTTCTCGTCGACGTTCAGGAACGTATCGATCAATTCGGCTTCGGCAATGTCGTCCCAACCGACCAGAATCCGCATAACGGTGTCCCTCTTCTGTAAGCGAGCCCTCGCTTATTGTATTCTTACCACAGACAGAGTGTAACGGCAACCACCACGAGACTTCAAGTTAGGGGGGGAAGAAAAACACAAACGCCCTGTCTCCACGCCGATAAAATGTCAAATAAGCGAAAAAAAAAGCGTCCACGTTCTTAGGAGAATGTTCCATGTATGTTGTTTCTGTTATCGTCCATGTGAAACCGGATCAAATTGCCCCCTTTATCGAAGCCACTCTGGAAAACGCCCGGAACACTCGGCAGGAGCCTGGCAACGTGCGTTTCGATGTGCTGCAAACCGAAGGCGATCCGAGCCGATTCCTATTGTACGAGGCATACGCCACGGCGGACGATTTTGCGAAACACCAGCAAACCCCTCATTACCTGCGGTGGAAACAACTCGTCGCCGAAGCGATGGCCCAGCCACGGCAAGGCATCAAGCATCGCAGCCTGTTCTTCGGCGACGCCGAAGGCTGACGAGTCTGGAACTGCGGGTGATTGACCTGAGATCTCGAATCCGAAATCTCAGATTGCGAATTCACGAACTGAGTTTCTGTCTCCGCTCTCCAATCACCTGCGTCGCAACGGCAACCGGTGCTCCTCGACAAACACGTCTTGCGGCAGCAGGCTTTCGTAATCGCCGAGCGTACCTTTGCCCAAACAACACTTGATGATGTGCCGCCCCAGCGGATCCAAATCGGATTCCAGATACTGCGGCAGCTCGCGGAGAAAGAACTGGTACAGCAGTTCCGCTCCGGCATCGTAGCCTTCCTCTCCCAATTCCGGCTGCGTCTGCGTCTCCAAAAACCAATGCGGGACGGCTGTCCCTTCAATCTGCATTGATCGCATGGCATATCCAAGCAGGGGGCAGCGAGCCGGGGCGATCTGGTCTCTGCGAAAACGGGCACCACCTCGACGGGCGAGATATTCGCGCGCTAACCACTGAGGCGTAAAGCCCATCTCCCACGCGCCGATGTGCTGATTGGGCACCAGGATATGGCGCGTCCTTGGCGTTTGTTGGATCTGCCGTAGCAATAAATTGGCTTGGGTCACCCGGCGCCCCGTCGCGAAAGGCCAAAACGATCCTACGCCCTCGCTGCTCATGTGCTCGGACTCGGTAATACTGGGGTTCGCGTGGCCGCGCGGTGCAACCAACCGCCACAACCAAGCCAGCGCCGGGGGCAGGATGTGCAGGAGGCCCAAGATCCCATAGTTCGGATGCTCGCGCGTGCTGGGCGGCGTGCGAATTCCGAAACTGCGGACATCCACAGGCACCGGATCGTCGACCACATTCGGCACCAGTCGGCGAGGCATGACCACACGCGGATTGGGGCATGGTATGCCGGGTTCGTCTTGAATATGCTCCCAAATCAACGCTGTCGAACCCGGCTGAGCATCGATGTTCAGCATCAACAGCGGCTCGGCCGGATGGCAGCACAGCCCTTCCCAGTACGGGTCGGTTCCGTAATGCGTGATGTGGTTGAAGCGAAGGAACCAAGCGTTTTCGGCGTCCATGACAACGAGCCTGTCACCCGCGCCTTGCAGGGACGGATGACATAGCGCCATGTCGTCCGAAACGGGGCGCAGATCGCAGGTACGCGCCAGCGACAGCGTGCGGCGCTCGCCCGTAACTAAATTTCGGCCCAGCAACACCAAACCGTCCAGTTCTCGGTGAATGGGCTCCAGCATCTCGCTTTTACCCCCGCCACTGGCGCCCTCGTGCAGGATGGTGACCACGTTGTCATAGGGTGTGACCACTTGGACGGTCGACGCGTGCGCGGTCAGCCATCCCTCCTGCTCGCCCTGATGAATCAGCACACCGTAAGCCCCCTTTTTCGCGCTGGGGCCGGGGTACAGGTTATAGGCAAAGATCTCGTGCAAGCCGTCGTGACGACTGTGAACCACGACCTGCTTGCCGCCAAAATGCGTGTGCCGAAATGGCGGCGCGATGTAAAGGATTGCCTGCGGCGCAAAATCCAGCGGCACATTCTGACCGGGCAACATCTCCTGCAAGTCCGCCAACGCCCCGCAGAAAAAGGCCGCGTTTTTCGGACAAATCAGCATCGTCGGGTAGCCCAGGTCGCGCCCGCCGGTATACAGCGGCAGGACGATCAACTCCTGTTGCTTCAGCCAGGCAAACGTCTCGGCTCGCAACACTTCAAATGTCTCGCCAAAACGGTCCGCATATCGCGGCTTGTCGGACGGCTGATCATCCGCCACTACCAAACAATTCGGCTCGCGACGGCGCATATAGGCCTCTGTGTAATTCACAGATAGCCCATTTTTGCAGCGAGTTACCGTCGCCTCGACCACGACGCCACGATCGGCCACGTCGTAGCTGACCTCGAATACGTCGGCCGTTTGATCGCCGCCCATCGCCAAATCGAACAAGGTACTGCGATCCCGGGGAACAATGTATCCCGGACAATTGGCCAACAAGTCCTTCACTTCTACGGGAAGCGACATGTCCTGAAAGTGACGTTCCAGCATCTATTTTCTCCAGCGGATGACGAATGCTGATAGTGTAGCACATCGCCCAGCATCACCGCTAGAAGCTCTCGATCTGCATCCATGCATTCGCCACGTTCGCTGCCAGCTATCCCGCGGGGCGCCCCGCCGCTCGGCTTTTGCTTCGCTCGATGGATTGCAGAGCTAAATAGCGATCGCCGAACTTGGCCATGTTGTCCAGTTCAACGTCGTACTGGTCGAAATGCCGCTCCTCGTCGGCCACAAGGTCCTCGAACACCTTCTTGGAGACTGAATCCGCGTTCGCGCCGCACTCGTTAGCCCACAAGTTGTATTGTTTCGCGCTGTCCTCTTCCATTTGCCGAGCACATTCCAGCATCTTGCCGACGTCGTGAATCTTCTGCACTTTCGCCTCAGAGACCATTTCCACGTCCCCTTTGAGAAACAGCACGCGTTCTGCCAACCGCTCGATGTGCAGCATCTCCTCAATCGCCGTTTGTTTGAACAGGCTGGCGAGCAAGTCGTAACCTTGATCGTCGCAGTGGAAATGAAAGTACATGTACTGATGAACGGCCGACAATTCGTCCGCCACCGCCCGATTCAACAACGCGATACTCTGGTCATGCATGGAAATTCCTTTCTTTAGGTTAGCTGGGACCACTCCGATATGGCGCTCGGCAAAGGCTGACGGAATGGACGGAAGAATGCTAATCCACACTAAAGCACGTTACAGGGGACTTGTCAACCTACATGCCGGCTGGAGCGAGCGAGGTGCGTGTTCGTATCGAGCGTGACGATTTCTGTTCCCCGCTGGCCGGTTTGCTTTCCCTTGGAGTGCGGTGGCTTGACGCCGCTTTGGCTGTGCCTTTCCTTCTCTCAGCTCCTCCAACAGCTATCATGCAAAACGCAAGGCTGCCGCAAAACGAAAGCGGCGTCAAGCCACCGACTCCAATACGGCTCAATGAGATCATGGCCTGAGCCGCTGGCCGAGCAGCGTGCGCAAGTCGGGCAGGTCGTAAGTGGCCAACGCGCCATGGACGATGTCGGCCAAGTGTTCGCCGCACGGCTGGCCGGCGATGTCGTGCCACGAATCGAGGCCTCCCTCAAACCGGCACTCGGCGAACAAGTCCGGCTCGAGCGCGGCGGCGTGCAAGGATGCCACTGTCGCGCGGCCGCGCGCAAGGAGCGTGAGTTTTCCTTCCGGCGGGCGGTGCTCGCCGATCGCCCAGCGGGCGGCGGCGAGGACTTCCTCGGCGCGGAAGCCGACCAGCGAGCGGCCCATCAGGTATGCTAAATAGAATTCTTTCCACTCGGCGGACAGGACACTCGACGGTTTGCCCGGGGCCGTTTCGCCCAGGCCACTCAGGTCGACGGCCAAAACCACCGCACCTTGCCGCGCCAATTGCTGACCGACGGACAGCCCGTCCGGCTGCGGTGCCGCCTGAGCCGCCTTGCCATCGCCGTCCAGCACGATCGCCAGCGCGCCGGAGGGCGTTTCCGGCACGAATCGCAGGCAGGCCAACGGCAACCGGCCTTCGGCCTCGAGCGCGAGCCGATCAATCCGATAACCTTCTTGCGATACCGAGCCCACGACGCGAGCCGTGCGCACAGGAATATCGGCCAGCGGAGACGCGGCGATCCGTTGCCGGATCTCGTCCTGCAGACCCGGCGGCAGACCATCCCGCCGACTCGCCCGACGCCGCTCGGCCAGCACAGCCGCCAGTTCGGCGTTCAAGTCGTACACGGAACGTTCGCCGGACTCCAGCAACACTTGTCCGCGCGGCGTACACTGCAACTCGGATTCATTCCAGTATTTCAATTCGGCTTCGGCAACCGGCCGGTCGATCCCCGCCAGCCAGCGGCGCATCCACTGGACCATCGTCCGCCGTCCCAGCGGCCCCAGCCCGTGCTTGCCGGGCGCCTCGACCAAGTCCACGCATTCGGGTGCGTTGAGCGTGCCGAAGAACCGCTTGGCCTGCCGGGCCGTGTCCCAAGTACCGGTAATGTCGAAAAAGTCCTCGGTCGTGGCGCAAACCAACGTCGGCTTCGGGGCTCGCATCAGTAAATAGTCGGTCTGCTCCATGCCAAAGGCCAACTGGCCGAAAATGTTCTGCTCGGCGTCCTGCGGACCGATCGTTTGGATCAGCTGCTCGAAGGTCGTGATGTAGCAGGCCGGAGCGGCGCACGCGATGCGATCATCCAACGCCATCAGGTAACTGGTCATCGTGCCTCCGCCTGAACAGCCGGTACAGCCCAGTTTCTGGGCGTCGATATCCTCGCGGCCGGCCAAGTAGTCGAGGCAGCGGATCCCGTCGTAGATCCGATAGTGGGCCGTATTGCGGCCGACCAGGATCGAGCCGGCGCCGATCAGGAAGTGCTCGGTCGTCGTTCCGGATTGCACCGGCCGGCCGTCGGGATGGATTTGCTGCGAACGTTCGCCCTGGCCGATGGGATCGTAACACAAGGCCGCGATCCCCGCTCGAGCTAGCGCGATGCTCATGGCCTGGTTGTAGTCGGCCGCCTTGGCCGTGCGGCTGTGCCCGCAAGCCACCAGCACCGCGGGATGCGGCCCCTCACCTGCAGGCAGGAACAGCGCGGCCGTTATGTGATGCTGCGGACGGCTTCGCAAGATGATTTTCTCGACGCGATAGCCATCGCCGTCGAGGTTGCCGACGACCTGCGGTTCCAGGGGGCAGCGTTCGGAAAACGGGCCGATCGCCTCGCCGAATCGTTCTTGCCGCTCGACCTGCCAAGCCCGGCACTGCTCCGGCGTTTGCAGTTTTTCCCAAGCTTGCCGCCGCTGGGCCAGCAACTGCAGGGCGTCGCGCTGTAGGTGCGCGTACAACCGTCGCTGCGGCGGAACTTCGGTCCCTTGCGGCAGCACAATCCAGTCCTCGGCCGCAGTCGCCAACGCGGCGACGGCGGAAAACAACGTGACGAACAGGGTCCGCTTCATGGTCGTGTCTCCGGTCTCGAACGTTGCGGAAAAGGCGTAACGTACTATCTGGCTATCCTCATCTTTCACCTAATCTTTCACTTAATCTATCACTTAATCCATCACCGAATCCATCACCTAACCCTCCGGCGGGCCAATTGCCACGTTAGTCGATCGCTTGCTGGTCGCTTGCCCTGCCGCTTGCTTCCAAGCATTTCACCAGCAGCGTGGCGTAGCAGCCGCGCCCCAGCCGGAAGGACAGGCTCAACTTCTGCCGGCCCGCGTACAGTTCATCGGGCTCCAGCCGATGGCTCAATTCCTCCGGGACAAACATCGCCGCCCGGTAGCCCTTGGAGAAAAACGTGTCCCGCGGGTACTTGATCCGAATCTGACGCAATTCGATCCCCGCTTCGCGCAGCGTCTGGTCGAGCAGGTCGCGGATCGGGCCCGGATCGGGCTTCAGCCGAGCCGACGGCAAAGGCAGCTGGCACGCGCCCAACGCCGCTGTCTGCCCTTCGTCCACGCGGCCCGGAAACGCCACGGGCCCCAGGCGCAAGGGCAACTCGCCCAGTTGCTCCGAGCGGCACACGGACCGTAAGTAGCGGTCGAGCAGCCTGTTCCATAAATGGCTTTGAAACGCGGCCACGTACAGGCTGCGCAGCTCGATCGGCAGCCGCGCCAGGGCACTGCGGAAATCCGTCGGGCGATGGGCCAGGAAGGGGATAACGCGTTCACTGTCCGCATGCGTCAGCCGACTCTGGCACGCGGACCAATCGCCCCAATGTTCGCGGAGGAACGATTTCTCGTCGCCGCGGGCCGGCGTGTCGTGTTCGTTGGCTTCGGCCAGAGCCAGCCACAAGGCTCGCTCGTACTCGCCCCGGCACCACGCTTCGGCGATGAACTGGCCGGACGAGCCCACCGAGCCGAATCGCTGATCGTCGAAGTAGTTCGGAACGCCCGTTGCTGCCAAACCGGCGAGCGCCGCTCGACAGCCAGCGACCGTCTCCGGGGTTAGATCGCGGAGCACGATGTGGAATCGGTTGCCTGCCATATCCTCGGCGTGGTAGGGCTGGGCGACCTGTCCCAGGTACCGCAGGTCAAACCGTTCCTGAGTCAGGTCTCGCCGTGGACCGCGATCGATCGTCAGATACTGCTGCGTCACCGCGTGAAAGTCCTTGAGACCGCCGAACGAAACCCGTTGCCGATCGATTCGCCAGCACTGCAGGATTGCATCCACGGCTTCCGGAGTTCCGATCCAGCGTTTGTCCAGCCGATACAGGGCATACGTTCCGTCGCCCGGAACGAGTTTCGTTAGTTCCTCGACGCGAAAGTCTTCTGGGATGCGCTTAAATTTCATGGCTGATGACGCCCCAGTTCCAGACCGTCCGAAGATTCGGCCATTCCAAGGTCGCGGATCGGGAAGTGTTCCCCGAGCGAGGCGACTCGGTGCCGGAAACGGGTCTTGATTTCGTCGAGCTTCGTCTGCTGCGGGCTGCCGTTTCCGTGCGTCCTGGGATCGCGATCCCGCACAGCGTCCAAGGTCAGCGTTTGAACTTCGCACGGGGAACCGATGGGAGCCGGCAATGTGGGTTTCGGTGGCTTGCCATCGTGCTGCAGAAAGAGCACAATATCCGTTTCCGGCGGGGCGGTCAGCAGCCCCTGCCGGATACGCATCAGAAAGTAATCCACTTGGTTCCCTTTGGACTCAGCGTCGTCCGGTTCGACTTTGCCGATCGTAAAGATGTGACGGTTCCCATGGTAAAGAATCTGGCGGTACCAGCTTTCGCTTTTCTTCCGGAGGGATGCCATGCTCGCACCTTTCTGCCCTGGTTGGCAACCCGTCGTCCGCGTCACCGCACCGCAATTTCAAGAGGATTGTACTGTAAATCGTTTAACGTTCAACACTTGCAGCACGAAATCAACGCGCCGGCAACGTGAGCGAGAGTGGCGGAATTGGCAGACGCGCTGGACTTAGGATGCAACTCGGCGAGGGGGCTTTGATTCGTCGCAAGTCGTTTTGAGGATTTAGTTTCCGCCACGTTGTGTTTTTTGCAGATGACCGCCTTTCTGCAATTCTTCTGCAGTTATTTCCCTGATATTGCGGTCGCGTCCGTGAAGAAAAGGATGGCTTGGTGCATGTTCAGGGTAACCGTTCCGATTGCCAGCGGCCTCGTCGCAGAACTACGTTCCGTGGTACAACGGCGGCATGAATCCGCAACTCAGCCCCGAACTCCGCCAAGCCTTAGCGAGGCACCCCGGCCAGCCGCTTCAGGTTGAGGATCCACTCACGGGTGCCCAGTACGTGCTGGTCCAACTTGACGCCTACGAGCAACTGCAGCGCGCGGTGGACTACGACACGAGCGATCCGGATCCACGAGCGTTCTACCCGGCATTCGCCGCAGCCATGAAGGATGACGTGGATGCACCCGGCATGGGAGCCCATGAACGCGGACGAGACTCCCAGAGACAGCCATGACGGTCCAGCGCGGTGACGTCGGTCAGGCCCTTGACTGCGCCCTGGCTTGGCGACTGGCGGTCGCATCCTCCAGGATTTGCTTATAAACGTTGCGGATACTGACTTCGCGATGGGCAATCGCGGTCTCGACGGTCGCCCTCACAAGCTTCGCGTCGGCGACGCCCTCGTATCCGCTGAGTTTGCTTTCGGAGTGGAAGACGGTGGGGGCGATACGGATGGCGGAGCGACGATCGAACCACGTGCGTTCGTCGGCCTCCTCGGTGGTCTGATCAGTCACCGGGGCTTTGCCGTGCTCGCTCAACTGTTCGGCAAGCTCATGTCCCAGTCCCAGCAGCGTGGTCCGCATGAGCCGGATTTCCTGCTGGCACACGTCGGCAATGCCTTCGGCCAACGCGGCGTCCGAGCCGTCCGGCAGTGCCGCTTCCAGGCCGGAGATATGGTACTCCAGTTGCAGCTCAGCTGACGTGGCGTCGAATCGCTCGAATCGAGCCTCGCCAAGGGCAGAATGGGCCGAGGCAGCCGAGGGCGTACCGCCGGAGGTGACCGCGTTTCGCATGGTCGAGAGGGGAAAAGCAGGAAACGGCGTTCATACTGCCATGCAACGTTCGAAAGTCAAGGAAAAAGTGGCAGCTCGGAATTGCCGCGATGGATCAGCCGGCGGCAGATTTAGTGAGCATCGCGGACCGTCCGCCGACAGGATGCGGATGTGGAGCGGTTAGCCCACCCAAGCGAACGGTCGTCGGCGTTCTGGGACAAACGATGCCAGCGGCATGATCGGGATAGCACTGCGCATCCCTGATCCGTCAAGGTCGCTCAGGGGGAACCGCGGCAAGAAGTTCGCGGCGCGACGGCTGGCGAACTTGCGCGGTTCCACGCTCCGCTCCCCTTCTCTCCCTTGACGGCGGGATGCTCGTGCTTCCGGGACGCGATGCCGCTTGGCATCCACAACTGAGATCAAAACCGAGCGTACACTGCTGACTGCCATCGCCGTTGGCAATGCCCACGGCCTTCTACATTCTTCCCCATTCACACGATGACCAGCATTCCTACCGACCTGACACTGCTTGCGGACGAGGCTCTGGAAGCATTCTGGAGCACGCTCGCACACCATTTCCCAGACGCAACCGCCGGCGACCTCTCCCCTGAGCGTACGATCGGTCTGCAAATGGCCGCCGAAGAAGCCATCAAGGAATGGATCGAGAGTAACGCGCAGGTGGACTCCGCGTTGCGTCCTTAACGTCCAAGAGTGGACTTGGCGTTGCGTTTCACCATTCACTTGGTGGACTTGGCGTTGCGTTTTTCGTCGGAACCAGAACCGTCGCCATCACCGCTTTTCCGCGAGAGCGTGCCGCGTGTCGGCCTTTGTTGTCCAACGCCATCGTCTCCGGCAAAGTATCTGTATCAAATCATTCTGTAAACAAAGCACGACTGTTTTTTTGAAAATCGATTTCGATAGGGGACCGCCTCCGCGGGACCGTTCTCATTGCCCGAAATTGTTCCCCAGCCGGGAAACGTCCAGCCGCTCGAACCCGTCGCGGTTGATTTGCGGATGTTCGCGGCGGAACCGGTTGAGGAAGTGCAACCGTGCCATGTATTTCCCCGATTCCTTGGCATCCTCGCGGGATTTGCCGTGCTGGATCAGGTCTTGCGTCACCCGTTGTGCGACTTCCTGGAATGCTTCGCGCGCCTCGCCTTCCAGGTACGCCCGGAAGGCTTGTTCTTCGGACTCCGCTCCGCCCGTACCAGCCACATCAGCCAATTGCTCGCGGTCGGCCTCGCGTTGCCGCCTCAATTCTTCCCGCCGGAGTTCATACCACCAGTCGGGTGCGGTCCGCGTCCCGGCCGCCGCGTGCCGGACGTTGTCCACGAAGTAGGCGGCGGCCGACTTCTTGAAGAACTCCTCCCCATGCCGCTCCCTGGCAGCCAGGGTGATGTCTGCCCACTCCCGCACGATGTGCGGTCGGTACTCGCGCAGGATCCGCCGGATGGCCGCGTCGTCAAAGCCGATCGACCGCAGCGGATCGACCAACGGCGATTCTTCGGCTGAGAGGGGAGCGGGCTTGCCCCGTTTTCCCTCAAAATACGGGCCGCGCGTGAGGGCCAGACGGTACTTCCCGACGCCCTGTTTGACGAACAGTTCCTGCGGTCGTGTCGCTTCCGCCGGCAGACGCACGACTCCTTCGGTCGCGAGCCGGTCGATGCACCGTGCCAGTTTGACTTTGAGATTCCGCATATCCACCGTGGGAGAGAATCCGAGCACGTCCACGCAGAGCCGGCCAACGTCGAACGTCGGCGAGACGGTGGAGCGATAGAAGATTTTCTGCAGCAGGACGAAGAGCCGGCGGCTGGCGAAATCCAGTCTTCGGTACGTGTCCAGGTCGAACCACAAGCTGCCGCCGGTCGCTTGGCAGAACTCGAAGAACTGCTGATCCCAGACGAACCGCCACGTCCGTGAGGAGTCCGGACCGATGGGCAGGCTGTACTTGAGGAACCCGAAAGCAACGTCACGATGCTCGCCGCGGACCGGATCGTAGAACCCGGTGTTTTCGTAGATCACGCGGGACAGGCGGCGAATCGTCTCGCGGAACAGCTGGTAGTCCCTGCCCCCTTTCGAGCTGTTGCTTTCGATTAGGCCGAGCTGACGCAGGCAGTAATACGGGGTCGCCTGGAACTCCGTACTCGGCTCCTGTTGGGAGAAGGTCAAAGCCAGCAGGCCCCAGAGCGTGAACTCATCCGCCGCCGACAGGCCGGACGGGCATGTTACCCGCACGTTCGCCATGACCAGCCGCCCGTTGCGGTTCCGGTATCCGTAGGTCGTCTCGTGGACCAGGTGGTCGCGCAACGACGCAACCGAATCGAGCGGGCACAGCGCGTGCTCGACGAGCGACAGCTGGGCGCGTCCGCTGCCGACGTGCGGGATGCTCGCCGGCTTTGCCGCGAGTCTCAGACGCTCCGTCGAGCCGGTGGCAATCGCCCCTTGGGGCGTATCGGAGGTCATTTCCGAAGAGTTTACGTCGCGCCCCGCCGTCCCCCGTAGGACTTCGACTTGCCAGCCACGGTGTTGATGGTCTGGTTGGCATCCGTCACTCGCAGTCGACGGCATCGCAATTTTGTGGTACGCAATCAAAACCGGTCAGTGTAGGTCGCGTTCTCCGAGACCGACACGGGCTTGTCGCCGGAAGCCAGTTCCGAATTCCTGGTTGCTCGGAGCAACTTTCGCCAAATTTGGCTTCTGGACGCGAAGAACGCCAGAGAATTGGTGCCCGTCCCGTGCGCCGCGATACGCTCCCCGCAGCTCTGCCCCTGCATTACTCGTGCTTGTGGGCCCCCTTCACCATGCCCATCACCCGCTCCAGTACGTCGAGCACATCGTCGTCCGTCACTTCCCGTTTGCGGAACGTAATCTGAACCGTCGCCGGTCCGACCAGATAACGACGGACCGTCGACCGCCCGCCGCGTGCCGGCTGCCCGGTCCGGCTCTGCCTCCAGCGTGCGGCCTCGCGTTCGGCCTCCGTCGCAGACATCTGGCCGGTTTGGATCTTGTCCACGAATGCTGGCTGTTCATCGGCCGGCAAGTGGGCGATTGCGACCAGATGTCGGCGAGACAACGTGCCCGCCTCGTCGGCGCGGGCCTGCTGCTGGATCGCGGGGGCCACTTTCTGGATGGACAGCAAGCGTGAGATTTCACTCTTGGGCTTTCCGGTCAGCCGGGCGATATCATCCTGGGTCAGCCTGTGCTGGTCACGCAATTCCGCCAACGCGTCCGACAGTTCGAATGGCTTGAGGTCGGCCCGCTGCCAGTTCTCGACGATCTGATCCACCAGGATCTCCTTGCGGGGCAGAACCCCTGCGGCATCTTCCACCAAGCATGGAACTGCCGTCAGGCCGGCCGCTAAGGCGGCGCGATACCGCCGTTCGCCGGAGACAATTTGATAGATGTTGTCATTGGTGACGAACCAGACCCGCAGCGGTTGCTTCAGGCCCCGTTCCGACACCGAGGCCGTCAGTTCCTTCAACTCCGCGTCGTCGAACTCGCGTCGCGGCTGCTTGGGATCAGGACGAATGCGAGTGACGTCGATCAAGAACGCGCCCTTCAGTCGCTGGCGGCCGGCCTGTAACGGATCGCCCGCCAGAGTCGTCTCAAACGGCAACGGCCCACTTCTCTGGAAGGTTCGCTCGGCGGCTGCCAACGCGGCTTGCGCCGAGTTGCGCACATCGCCGGAGCGTTTCATCGAAGAACTCGGGGGCGATACGGATGGCAACAACGGCCGGGGTGTGGTGGGTGAGGAGGATGGCATCACGGTGGGACAGGCTGAACTGTGCCACATCCGCCCCCACACGTCAAAATCGGTCGCTTCAAAGCGGTTGCGTGATTGCCGTTGCCGTTCGAGCCGTTGTTACCGGCGGCCGACTGCGTTTACCGCCGCAACAATGGACACGCACGTATTCGGTCAATGGAGGTGGAGCGACATCGGTATCACCACGCGGATCGCCCTGAGCCGTTTCCTGCAGACCGGTGATGCCCGTTCCCGCGACTCCTCGGAGCGTGCCAGCGCGAACGGCTCGATCATGCCGCTGGCCCAGGTGTGAATCTGGTACGCCGAACTGTATCCCGTGCGGCTAAAATATCGACAAGTCCCAGCCAACATGAAAGGCAGTGCGGCAGAAGGGGCAGCACACCTTCAGCCCAGCAGACCTCGACTCGACTTCAAACAGTCTTCCACAGACGCGACACACCGCTGAGACCCTGGTCGGTGGTGCCGCTTAGTCTTCGTCGAGATTCCAGGCATCCGAGGCATCCTCAAGCCGCAAATCAGCTAAGACGCGAAGGCTGGTCCGGCAGGCCGGACATGGCACCACTTTTCCAGCTAACTTCTCCTCCACCTTGAGTGATCGACCACATGTAGGGCATTTGCAGTGGACGGTTACTGATTTGCTTCCACTGCCGCTCTGCCGCGAACCCTGCTGGGGTTGACCGTCGGGGCAACGAGCCTCAGCAACCTGCGCATCCCACGTATTGGGGTCGTTCTTATCTTGACCGTCGGGGCAACGAGCCTCAGCAACCTGCGCATCCCACGTATTGGGGTCGTTCTTATCGAAAGCCCCCGCATGTCTATTTGGCCTGGGCGGCGTAACGTATTGTTCTTTTGGAACCGCCCAGCCGGGCTGGTCGGCATCCTCGACGAAACACTCAGAGAAGACTGCGCGTTCGAAAGCCGATTTGAGCAAGCCCACCGGCTGCATCGTCCCTGACTGCTTGCAGGCAGCCACAACCATCTCCATCACTTCAGTCTTCAGTTCGGGATTAAGTCTGATAGCTCCGCCGGCAAACCAGAACAGATCGTGCGGGTTGTACAAATCACTTCGATAATGACTTGCGGCATACCGTTCGACCTCAGTTCTGGCATCGTTAAGAAAACACGCCGCTCTTGCAATTCGGACCTTTGCGATAACGGGGTCATCGCCTGCGAGATCCCATGCCTTTACAAAACACAAATTGGCAACGAAAGGCGTCACGCCATCAAGCCAGGACATCGCAGCATGCGCCAAAGCATTGCGTCTATTGCTGACGAGGATCTTCTTGGCAAGCTCAACAGCTTCGCTATATTGTCCTGCCTCAAGCAAGGTGCGTAACTTATCTGTCTCTTTGTCAATAAATGCAATCGGTGCCTTCTTACGCTTTCGCTCCTCGATGTGCTCTATGACTCCGAGCGCCAAGGCCCAGCTTTCTACGGCCCAACGAGCGTCCTCCTCACTCAAACGGCATTCATCGTGCAGGCGTTTGCTCAGTCTAGCGATTAGGGCCTGTTTGGGGATGCCAGCGGAGTTATCCAGTAGTTCTGCTGCCACTCCTTCCTCGACCGCCGCCACGAGAACGCGGATTTCCCCGCGATATGGTCCGCACAAGTCCGCCAGCAGATTCTTACACAACCGAGGGTCTCGGATGAAATCCCGGCGCTTTGCGGCAAGTTCCGCCAGTTTCTGTCGAGGATGTTCATTCATCGGTCGCCTCTCCCGGGGGGCCGCGGACGATGATTCTACAGCGGTCGCCCCGGATTCGGATTTAGCGGACTTCTCCTGGGAGAGTGGTTTGGCCGCTGGAAGAGGTGGCGGCTTCGATGGTGTAGCGAACAATCCCTTCACCTGTTGGGCTTCGAGCCAAGGACCATCCGTTCCCTTCTTGACCTGGTTTGCGGGGCTGATGCGTCCCTCAGCGGCGTATTGCTTGAGAACGGCCATTGAATAGGGGCCATACTGTTTCCCATCACAATAAACATACCATCCTGTTGGTTTACGCGCAGGAGGAACATCAACAACAGGAGGATACCAATCAAAAACAAAATCCTCGTCCGCAGGAGGAACATTAACAACCTCTTCTTCATCATCCTCAGGAATTTCCCAGTCTTCGAGAGCCACGTCTCCAAACTCCTCTCTCATTAGCGTGAACGTACCATTCTGTTGAATGGGCGTGTCAGAAACCGTTGTCTTTATGGTTTCCTGGGCAAGTCATCCACTGGAATGTCCGCTTCGTCTCTTCTTCAACTGTCCCCGTCTGTCGTACTTGACAGGCTCTCTCCTGAGCCGCGAAGAGACGGCTGTGCCAGATCCTGGACTTGGTAGCCTCGGTCGCAAATGCCGATCTCGCAGCCCGCACGTCCCTTTCGCTCCACTTCAGCCCAATGCCGTGCTGGATTGGGTCAGTAGCGAATCTCACCCTCCACTTTCCCAAAGTTCACCTTGGTGTTCGTCGCCAGGGGGACACTACGTCCCGGCTCAACGTCCTTGACCTTTCCATCCGGCGTCGTTGCAACCCACTTGTCCGACGTACAATTCTTGAGGCCCCAGATATTTGGGTCGGTCGGATGGCGAACCACTTCTGCGGCTGGCCGCGTGAAATCGTAGTCCTTGGTCCTCGCGTTATCGAGGTGGTGCGCGTATAACTTCCCCTGATGGGTAAGCATGACAATGGCATTGCCGATGCGGATGCGGAACGGAAGGCGGAGTTCCCGCTTGCATTTCCAGCAGTTCGCCGGCTCTCCACCCGACGCCTTGACGGCATCAGCATCGTAGAAGTTCTCCGTACCATCCGTGCTACAAAAAGGGCAGTAGTAAATTGAATCGCGCAGGCTTGATAGCACATCCCTCCACACACCTTCCGGGACACGGCCGTGTTCCGGGTCACGAATGCCATCGGTAAACGCCTTCGTGAACGCTCTACGGAGGAACTCAGGAAAAATCCGCCAGTACACACGAGCCCAATGGCCCGCCTCCATCAGTGGATCTTCTGATTTATCGACAGCCTCGTTTGACAGGTTGTTTCGATCGAAGATGAATACCGGCTCCGTACCAAACATCTTTTCCCGCGCAGGCGAGTCCCAGCTTCGGATGCTGAGGACTTTTCTGCCCTTCAGTGGGTGGCTGATACAAAAGATGTAAAAGAGGAGCACGGCAAGAGAGAACCAGTCGGTCTCGCGACTGGGCGGGGCATCTCCACGAACGATCTCCGGTGCCATGAAATCGGGCGTGCCGAGGATGCCACCCTTGCCAGATCGGTTCTCCGCAACATTGTCGTTGTCGCAGATCAGAATCTCACCGGTTTTCGGATCAAAGAAGGCGTTTCCAAAGGAAATGTCGCGGTAACACAAGCCCTGCATGTGCAGCAAGTAGAAGCTATCCGCGAGCGCCAGACCGACTGTGGCCAACGTGCGAAATGTCGGGTCGATCCGATTCGTCATCAGGTCGAGCAGGCTCTTGAATCGCGGCTCACGCAGCCGCATTATGTATCCAAACCCTGGGACACCAGGGCTACACGCGATGTCCAAAGGCCAGAGAAATGCTGCGCTTGGCTGCCGATACAGCCCGCCGCCCAGCAGTTTCTCCAGAATCGCGCGTTGATCGGGCGTGGCCGATTCCGGGTAGTACCACTTCAGGGCATATGATCCGCCAGCCCAGTTGACCTTGTACGCCTCGCCTTGGCCGCCGCTCCCCAGGAGTTTCTCCACACGGCATGGTTGGCCAGACTGCGACTGCACGACTTGACCCGGTTTCAGCAATTCACTCATTGGTGGCCTTTCAGTGCTTCTCAGGAGTGCCTTGGGATCATCCTTTGCGCCTAAACAGGGAAAGCGGCAGCTTTAAGATATTGCCGAGCCCATGCCCAAGCGAGTGTTTCGTGGCAGCCGAGCCCTGCTCGGCAGTTCCTTGGTTCGTCGATTCGAGGTCCACCGAACCTTCCGTTTCCGCCGGCGCGATTCCCGCAGTGTCAGCCGCTTCTCGGTGTAACGTGGAAGATCCACTCTTGCCGGGAGCTGCGACTGAGTCTTGACCCGGTTCTGGCCGCAACACGTCTGTTGGCGATAAGCCCGTAGCGTCGCCTTGGCCGCTCGTAGCAGTCGGCTCGTCGGAAGGCTTCCCAATTGCG
>Ga0351919_10079_pt2 | contig 28649 bp, 34 predicted proteins | sample TotcelHT113001N6_FD_206845 | JGI IMG/M metagenome (GOLD analysis project Ga0351919, IMG submission 206845) | Enriched cells from coal bed in the Powder River Basin, Montana, United States - Total cells T11 rep1 HSBNCT.T11.300.1.N6 ...
CCTTCTATCCCAAATGTTTTCCAGACCTCGTGGAAAAGATTATGTGGTTTGATCAGGGACCCAAGGCAGGCGTTGGAAAGACAGCATGGAGTCATCTGAAGTCATCTGGTATGATGAGCTGGAAACGGCTTATGGAATTATATAGGATAAAAAATCTCTGAGGGACCTATGAAAGTTGAAGAGAAGCTAGCCCTTGATGCATTCAAGACCGACAACGAGAGCCATATCACTATCAATCAAGAGATTTGTCGGACAAAATGTAAGGTGAAATATTGTATTTTTGCCTGTCCAGGACATCTTTACTCATACAACGAAGAGAACAATGAGATGGTTGTTGAGTTTGCAGGTTGCCTGGAGTGTGGTACCTGTAAAATTGCCTGTCTTGAAGGGGCGATAACCTGGGTGTACCCTAAGGGAGACTTCGGGGTACAATACAGGTTCGGATGAGGCAGGCGTTCAATCTATTAGATATAGGTTCTGAGTTCTGAGTTTGGAGTTCAGAGTCAAAACCATTTGATTGGCGAAAGATGGTTTTATTAACCGCTTTAAATGAAGGCCTGTTAAAGCATGGAATGTGATGTTCTTGTTATCGGTGCAGGTCCGGCTGGCCTATGGGCTGCTCAAAAGGTTGCGGAAGAGGGATTCGACGTTATCATCATCGAAGAACACCTTGCCATAGGCCTTCAGAAGTATTGCAGTGGTTGGATCCTCGGCTGTGAATTCACGCGTAGTTTTTTCCATGAGCTAAGAGACGTCATTCCCCATCAACCTGTCTCAAGGATGGTTATTTGCGACCCTTTATCCGGGGATATCATTGAAGACATCGAGGATACAGGTTGGGGAGGCTACCTTGTGCGTAGGGAGTTTTTTGACAGGGAACTCGCACGTCGTGCAATCTGTTCCGGAGCAAAACTTTTTCTCCATAAGAGAGGAGAGTCTTTTCTCAAGGAAGACGGCCAAGTTGTGGGTGTGAAAACATCAGTGCCCTCTTTGCCTATCATACGGGCCCGTGTAACGATCTGTGCCGATGGAATGCAGTCTGCTACAAACAGAGGATTTGCGAAAGAAAACGTCGGATTACCCAATGAAGTTGACACATATGCAGGTATTCAAATGGAACTTGCAGGAGTTAATAACGTCACACCTGGGCAGATCGAGATATACGAAGGAGATGATGAGAGTCTTTATAATCGTTCATTATGGCCACACAGCCACGGCATTACCCTCGCGTCGTTTTCGTCTGTTGAAGCTTACGGATCCCTACGTTCACGGAATGACAACGTTTTCTCTAAGAAGATTGGATCATCATTTCCGATATATATCAGCAGTTTTCAGAACAGGAAGAGCATGGGATTCTATTACTCAAGATTCACGAAAGATGGTGTTCTGTACATCGGCGAGGCATGTGGTGGTTCAGGCGTTGTTCATGGCATGATAAGTGCCCATTATGCAGCGCAAGTCGCGATAGCCTCTATTCGGGAGAATAATACATATCCCGAAAGAATGAAAGAATATGAAACAATGATGATGCAATCAGATATCTGCGCGACACCGTTTTGCTATCGTCATATTAGGGCTCGCTATGGAACATACAGAAAGTGGCTCGAACAATCCGGAAGTATAAAAGTCTAAATCAACTTTTTCCACGATCCGCATTTCATGCCAAAAGACTCAGCCACCGCAGGGTGGGTGATGGCACCATGACTGAGGTTTATCCCTGCGGCCAGGGAAGCATCTTGCTCTGCAGCCTTTTTCAACCCCTTTGAAGCGATTGCCGTGATATAGGGGAGAGTAGCATTCGTCAAGGCAAATGTTGATGTCCGTGGCACAGAGGCAGGCATATTCGGAACCCCATAATGGATTACTTCGTGGACTTTGTATGTTGGCTCATTGTGGGTAGTGATACGGGTTGTCTCTACTGATCCGCCCTGGTCTATCGAGACATCAATGATGACCGATCCGGTCTTCATTTCAGAGACCATGTCCTCCGTCACAAGGACAGGCGCTTTGGCGCCCGGAACAAGAACAGCCCCGATCAGGACATCTGCATAACTTACCGCTCGTCGGATCATGTACGGATTGGAAAACATGGACATAACGTTGCCGTGCAAGACATCATCAACGTATTTCAGTTTATTATGGTCTATATCGATTATTGTTACATGGGCACCCAACCCAACGGCAACCTTGGCAGCATTAAAACCTGATACACCACACCCGAGGATTACAACCTCTGCGGGTGAAACTCCCGGAACACCGCTTAAGAGGATACCTCTGCCTCCATAGTCTGCTTCGAGAAAACGCATAGCCAATTGAATTGACATACGCCCCGCAACTTCGCTCATAGGTATGAGGAGCGGAAGCTGACCGTTCTTGTCCTGAACTGTCTCGTAAGCAATACCTGTGACCCCCTTCTTTAAGAGACCCGTAGTATTGAAAAGCTATGCTCCTCTTTCCTGAACCTTTCACTTGTGAGATCTATCCCGATTGAATTGCCATCACCCAGGAGACTCCACCGCTCCCTCACGATTTTCCTTTCAAAGGGTGCCCCTTCAAGCATGTCACCAACCATTTCCTTGATGGGCATTGTGTATAGCCTACCGCCAGTAACATTTTTTGACCCAGGGAAATCTCCCCGTTCAACAACTATTACCTGCATGTCTTTTTCAGCAAGTTTATACGCGCAGGCGAGGCCGGATAGTCCGGCGCCCACTATGACAACATCAATTTTGTCCATGTCATATCTCTTGTTTTGTCTTTGCTAACTCTTCTTTCAGGATAGGCAGTATGTTGAACAAGTCATCTACGATACCGTAGTCAGCATAGCCAAAAATCGGTGCGTTTGGATCCTTGTTGACTGCCACGATTACCTTCGAGGTGTCCATGCCCATGGTGTGATGCAATGCACCCGATACACCACAGCCTATATAGAGTTTTGGTGATACTGTTTTACCGCTTTTACCAACCTGGTCATCATATTCACGCCATTTACTGTCAACCACTGCCCTTGAAGCACCAACCCTGCCCGCCATGATATCAGCGATCTCTTCGAGGATCTGGAAGTTTTCAGGGCCCTTCATTCCTCTACCACCGCATATAATGAAATCCGCTTCCTGCAGGTCGACCTTTTTTGCGCGCCCCTTGTCCATGCTTAGAACGGTAAACCTCGGGTCTTGGGCAACATTGATCGTTTCCTCTATAACCTCGCCACTCGAAGAGAGTCTCTCGACAGAAAAAGAATTTGGCCTGAAGGTCACCAATGGAGAAACACCGTCCCTGAAGGTAAGCCAGGATATAACTTTTCCACCGTAGAGGGGTTTTTTGATCTTCAGGCGGTCACCATCGAATCCTATGCCAACAGCATCCGATATGATAGGAACATTGAGCCTTGCCGCAAGCCTTGGAAACAAGTCTTTGCCGGTTACGGTTGAACCACCAAAAACCATGGACGGCTGGTATTTTTTCAAAACATGTTCAATTACGGATACATAGGTGTCACACCGGTAATCCTTGAGGTTTTCATTATCGACAACAATCACCTTATCCGCGAATCCTTTTACTGCCTCAACGACGTCTTTCACCTGGAATCCTATGACTACTGCATACAACACCGAGCCATTCTTTTCTGCAATCTCCTTGCCCTTTGTAAGAAGTTCAAGGGAAACCTTTCTTACGCTGCCATCCTTGTATTCTACGAACACGAATATATCTTTCGTCATATCCTCTTTCCTCCTATAAAGCCCTTGCTTCCTCTTTCAAAGCCCTGACAAGGTTCCGTACCTTATCCTCTGGAGTTTCTCCGTCAATGATCTTTACCGGTGGTCTTTGCTGTGGAGATTCCAACGAGATTATCTCAATACCAGATGCGCTGGGATCCATATGTTCCTTTGTTAACCCAAGGGTCGTTGGGTCAACTGTCGGTATAACCGCTTTCATTGCCTTCATCACACCCGTAATCAAGGGAACCCGCGGTGTGTTCAAACCTTTCTGTGTTGTAAAAAGGGCCGGCAGTTGTATCTCAGCGCTTTCCTTGCCACCTTCAATCTCGTTATCAATTTTTACGGTTTTGTCATTCACCACTTCAAAGTTAATCACTGCGCTTGCATGCGGTATTCCAAGCATCTCAGCTACCATTGCCCCCACATTTGCATTTTCATCATCAATAGCCTGTCTCCCGCACAGGATCAGGTCAAATCCTTCCTTTTTTGCAAATGCAGAGAGGATCTTTGCAACGATCAAAGAATCTTCAGATTCAAAGCCAGTATTATCAATGAGAAAAGCGCGGTCAGCTCCCATTGCAATTGCTGTTCTTAGGGCTTCGATGGCTCTTTTTGGGCCATAGGTGCAGGCGGTTACCTGGCTGTCCTTCAATTTCTCTTTAGTCTTGATTGCTGCCTCCATGGCAAACTCATCAAAGAAGTTCATGTTAAACTTATTCTCTATTTCCAGGGATTTTTGATCGTTTTTTATAAAAATCCTCGCCTCAGTATCTGCTACCTGTTTTATAAAAACAATAATATTCACCTTAATGACCTCCTAGTTCACAAATTACAGAATCCTGATCTGACCATTAAAAACGATGCTTTCTCCTAAAGCTTTCCTATTAGTGTCCTACCGATAAAATCCCTTAACACCTCATGGGTGCCGCCACCATAGAGCAAGAATCGAGCGTCCCTGAAATATCTCTGTGGCGAGTATTCGTATGCAAAGGCGTTGGCTCCATAAATTCTTGTCAGCTCATCAACCACCTTCAAACAAACCTCGGTCGCATACATTTTGGCCTCAGCAGCTAAAACCCTGCAATCCAATCCTTCTTCCAGCAGCCATGCGCCGTAGTATACCATAAGTCTTGCTGCATTCATAAGCGTATCCATTTCGGCAAACTTTTCCCTAATGAGTTGGAAGTTTCCTATGGGCTGTTTAAAGGCCATCCGTTTCTTGGCAAACTCCATGGCTTCAGCATATGCACCCCGGGCTATCCCGAGTGCCATGGCGCCTGTCATAAGCCGTACCTCATCGAGAATGTCACCAACGTAAGAAACCCCTTTTCCAAGCTCAGCCCCGAGGAAGTTTTCGTTGGACACCCATACGTTATCAAATACAAGCTCGCCCGTCACCGTCCCCCTGCAACCAAGTTTGTTCAGCACCTGTCCGCTTGAAAATCCAGGCGTTCCCTTTTCAACGAGAAAAAAATTCAATCCCTTCAGCCCCTTTGATGGATCATTGGTTGCGAGGACTGTGCAGAAATCACAAATAGGGCCATTGGTAATCCACATCTTGGTGCCATTGATTCGCCACCCGTCACCGTCTTTTAGCGCAGTAGTTCTTGTTGCGCCCAGATCCGATCCTGATTGGTCTTCAGTAAAACACATGGTTGCTACTTTTTCACCTCTCATTGCCGGGTAGAGACATCTTTCTTTAATTGTTTCGCTCCCAAACCTGTATACGAAGTATGTACCCATGAGGATATTCATGATCACAGATTGCGCAAAGCCAACCGAGCCTCGCGCAATCTCCTCATAAAAGGTCATACACATGACCTTATCAGCATTCATACCACCAACTTCCTCAGGATAACGGAGCCCTATATATCCAAGCCCGGTAAATTCTCTCCACAGGTCCCAGGGAAACTCGTCCTTTTCGTCAATCTCTTGAGCCTTTGGAACAATCATCTTGTCCACAGTGTCAGCAATGGTTTTTTTAAAGAATTCCTGCTCTTCTGATAATGCAAAGTTCATTAGACATCCCTCCCCGCAGAAAGAAATAAAGACTTTTTTGTATACAATATTTTACTGACCTATTTTTGTCAAGCAAAAATTCTGGTTAATTACGAGTGGATTACATTAATAAAGAAACTTAATTATTTGGTAAGAATTCTGATGTATATCTTTACAAATCAGTGAAAGGTCTCAGACGTTTAGTACGAGAATAGTGCTTTAGCTTTCTCAATGCCCTTGCTTCAATCTGTCTAACCCTCTCTCGTGTCACTTCAAATACCTGCCCCACCTCTTCAAGGGTGTGGTCGTACTTCTCTCCAATCCCAAATCGCATTCTTAAAACCTTCTCTTCCCTCGGTGTGAGGGTAGCAAGAGTTCTATTGACCTGTTCGATCAGGTCGTCACATAATGCAGATTCATGGGGGGTCATAGCATTCTTGTCTTCAATAAGATCCAGTAAATAGGCGTCTTCATCGTCGTTAATTGGTGTTTCCAGGGAAATTGGTTCACGGGTGATTTTCATTATCATTCGAACCTTCTCTATCGGAAATCCCACTCTTTCGGCCACCTCATCGGGGAATGGCTCTCTTCCCAATTCCTGAACAAGCAGTCTTGAAGACTTAATGACCTTGTTAATTGTTTCTATCATATGAACCGGAATCCTGATTGTCCTCGCCTGATCTGCCAACGCCCTCGTTATTGATTGCCGTATCCACCATGTTGCATAAGTACTGAATTTGTATCCCCTTTGATACTCAAAACGATCAACAGCCTTCATGAGGCCGATATTCCCCTCCTGGACCAAGTCAAGGAATGACAAACCTCTGTTTACGTATCTCTTGGCAATACTAACAACAAGCCTCAGATTTGCTTTCACGAGCTCGTTTTTTGCAGCGCCACAGCCCTTTTCTGACGCTTCAACTCGCTCCAGATAACCTTTTAGATCCTCTATAGGCATGCCTATCTCGTCTTCGATTTTCTTAATCTTTTTTGGAATTACCGATAGAAGTTTTTTATTTCCCCCATTTATGATACCTTTTGTCACCTTGAAATCTTCTTCAAGTTTTTCGATCTTTTCCACATAGCGCTTCATTTTTTTAACTATTTTCTCTATTATCTTTTTGTTTGGATTTATTTCAAGAACCAGTGCTTCCATCTCCCTGAGATATTTCTTTTTATTTTTCCTATCACAAGTTTTATAGCTCATTAATAAAATATCTAATCTTTCGGAAAAATCTATTAATCGTTTCTTTTGGATTTCAAGTATTTGGTCGTCTTCCTCGTCTTCATCTACTTCATTGGTTATATCTGAAACTTTAGCCCTTGATTCCTTAAGATTTTCAAGAGCTTGCTGCAATTCACAAAAGGTTTCGGGAAATGAGATGATGATTCGTTTTATTTCTTCTCTCGACTTCTCAACCCTCATTGCAATTTCCTGCTCACCCTCCCGAGTAAGCAACGCCATATTGACCATTTCTTTGATATAGTGTTTTGTAGGATCTGGAAGGGCAGGATCTTTCGCGGCTTCCATCTCTTCATGTAAAAGTTGCTCGATACTGTCGTTATCAATCAACGATATGTCATCATCACAATCAGGGCTTGAGAATTCTATCTCATCGTAAGCTTGCCCCTCATCACTTTTTGTGTTCCCTACAGCCTTATCAACATTTCCATCATCAACCGAATGGAACGGGAACATATCTTCAACCTTTTCAGGCATTATCGTCTCTCTCTATTGAATGGGATTTCATGAGATCTAAAATCTGTCTTTTTCTTTGTAGAAGTTCCATCATTTCCTTTTCGTCACCTTTTTTCTCAGCTACAGACATTTTCTCGGTAATTTTTTGAGATTCCTCAACAATAAAGGCCCTTTCTAGATACCTAAAAAAATCATATATGATCTTCTCATTCTCGGCTTCATCATACTCTGTTGAATCTAAGAGAGCGCCGAGAACAAGTTCTCGCAAGGTGTCATTTTCAATAGCTTGTATAAAACTTGGTACCACCAATTCCCGTCCCTGTTGAAAATACTGAAAAATATTTGTCAATACTTCTTTCGTACGGTTATCTTTAATATATTCTATGACACTTTTCTCTTTACACAACTTTATAAGATCAGGGTTATTGAGTAAAATGCCAATAATGCGTTTACCTATGATACTTTGCGATGCATCCTTATCAGAAACAATGCTATCCTTGCTTCCTTTCATGCCATCCCACAAATGCTGCTCCTCGATGTTTGTAAGTTCCGATAGCCTTTTAATATACAACCTCTTTTTAATCCCGTCTTGTATTGTTTCTATGTGCGGCATAACAGCCCTTATGAATGCAATCTTTCCCTCAAGCTTATCGACTCCATATTTGTTTTTCGCATAATCGAAGAAATAATCAAGGATAGACTTTTTATCTTCAATGACCTTTTGGATCCCTTTCATCCCTTCCTTCCTGACATAACTGTCAGGATCATGTCCGGATGGAAGCACAATCATAGTGCCCTGAATATCCATGTCAGAAAAGATACCAATAAGCCTCAATGCGCTTTTAAGCCCTGCCTCATCTCCGTCGAGCATGAGGGTGATGTTTTCTGTGTAATTTCTGAGTCTTGAAAGTTGATTTTCCGTTATAGCTGTTCCTAGGGTTGCAACCGCGTTTCGAAAGCCATGTTGATAGAGGGCGATTAAGTCAAAGTAGCCTTCAACAATGATTGCTTCGTTCATTTCCGTAATAAAGTTCTTCGTTTTTTCTATACCGAACAAAGCATTTCTTTTTGAAAAGACTGGCGATTCAGGAGAGTTTATATATTTAGGTAAAGCATCCTTTTCAATGGCCCTTCCACCAAAACCAATAGCACGTCTGTTAACATCAAAGATAGGTACTACAATCCGCCCTCTGAACATGTCATAAATCTCCCCTTCCTTGAGACGAATAATCCCTGTGCTTAAAAGAATGTCGTTGGAAAGTCCTGACTTTTTCAGAAAGCCTTGTATGTCTTGTCTTGATCGATCGCTAAACCCAATCTTGAACTCTTCAATGGTGCTTTCATCAATTCCCCTCCTGGCAAGGTATTGCTGAGCCACTCTTGAGTTTTTGAGTTGAAGTTGATAATAGTCTGCAAGCTTTGAAAGCGCTTCAAGTGTGCTCGTTCTTTTTTCACCAGACCTCTTGGCAACTTCAATACCATACTGCCTCCCGAGGTTTTCGAGGGTCTCCTGAAAAGAAAGATTCTCGTACTTCATTAAAAAGTTGATCGCATTGCCGCCCTCGTGACAACCAAAACAATAATATATTTGCTTTTCTATACTTACAGTAAATGATGGTGTTTTTTCTTTATGAAATGGACATAACCCTATGTAATTCTTTCCTGTTCTTCTCAGTTTAACATATTGCGAAACAATATCAATGATGTTTATACGTGCAAGAAGGTCTTCAACGGTAGATTTCATGTAAGTTCAATGATGGTAACGCCTGCATTGGTGCCATCTTTTTTGATACCCTTAATATAGCTCATATCTTCAAGATGTTCCCTTATGGCATTCATCAATCTTCCCGTACCTATACCGTGCACGATTTTCACCTGAGATATCTCCTGGACAATCGCACGGTCAAGGAACTTATCAATCTCCTTCAAAGCTTCCTCCACCCTCAATCCTATAACCTTAATTTCAGGTGCAGGAACTTTTTCTGCATGAACCTGAATGTTACTCTTTTCGCTCACTCCTTTTGGCTTGGGAACTTTCTCTAAAAGATTTGAATCAACTGTGGTCCTCACGTTACCAATAACAACCTCGAAGGCTTTGCCGTCCTTTTCCTCTTTCACGATATGTCCAATGCTCCCAAGTGAGGGCACCTTTACATAATCACCCACATGGATGACGTCCCTAATTTTTTTTGGAATATTTCTTGTAAACTTTTCCTGTAAACCCTTTAGCCTCTCTTTGCCTCGGTTTAATGATGTTCGCTCTTTTTTTACAAGCTCTTTCCTGACTTCCTCCAGTTCTCTCTCTAATTCATCCAGCTTTGCTTCGCACTTCTCTTCAACTTTTTTAAGAAATATGCTTCGTTGCTCTTTCACAAGAGAGAGTCTTTTCTTCAAATCTTCTTTCATACGCCTTAACTCTCCCAAATCCTTTTCAACTCTGTTTTTTCCGAGTTCCAACGCGCTGATAAGATCGTTCAGCATATACTCCTGTTTTCCGAGATACTCGTAACTACGATCGATAATCTCATTCGGCACACGAATGTTTTTTGCGACGTTGATGGCGTTGCTGTATCCTGCTGTACCATAAAGGAGTTTGTACATGGGTCTCATGGTATCTGTGTCGAATGCCGTTGCAACATTTATCGCGAAAGGCTTTGTGTATCCATATGCCTTTAACAGGTTTAGATGCGTAGTAACAACCACCTTACATCCTTTGTCAACAAAAGCATCGATGACACCCATAGAGAGGGCTGATGCTTCTTGTGGTTCTGTGTTGCCGCCTATTTCATCAATCAGTATTAGTTCACCACCACGCGTAAGCGCGTAAAGGTCTTTGATGGTATTCATGTGGGCAGTAAAACTGCTGAGTTCCATTGCAATGTCCTGCTCGTCACCAATTATGGCAAATATATTGAGAAACTTCGGCACTACAGGGCTTCCCGTTGCAGGGATGTAAAAACCAGATTGGGCCATGAGAGCAAGGAGTCCAATTGTCTTCAAGGCTGCGGTTTTCCCTCCGGCATTCGGACCACTAATGATCATTGCATTTTTTTTACCTTCCATTAAAATATCGATAGGAACTGTGTCTGTCTTTTTAGAAAGGGCTATAAAAGGATTTCTTGCATTTTTTATTTCAAGAAGTCCTTTTTCTGTGATTAATGGGCGGATGCAATTAAAATCAACACTAAAGTTCGCCAATGAATGGTAAAGATCCATTTCCTTCACCACATTAAGGTTTAGTTCCAACGCCTCCGTGGCATTCTGCAAAAAAATTGTCAGCTCCCTAAGAATCTTATTTTCCTCTTCTTTTTCGCTCTTTTCCAATATATTTATGGCATTATTCAGCTCAACTACCTCAATGGGTTCCACGAAAGATGTTTTTAGAGAGTGGGAATAATCGTGAACAATGCCCTGAAAAATCTCGTTAAAGTTTGGCTTAAGGGGTATAACGTACCTGCCATTCCTTAAGGCAATATAAACATCCTGGAGTACAGGCTTCACTGCCTCTCTTTCCATAATCTTTTCAAGCCGTTTCCTGATACGTTCACGGAATGTAAAAAGATCCGATCGAATCTTGGACAACTCGTATGATGCCGTGTCCTCAATAAAACCTTCACTATTAATTGTTTTTGCAATACGCCGGTAAACAGATGCTAGTGGTTTCAACTGTGAGAGAATTTCCTCGATAAAGGGCTTTTTATTAAAGGTATTTTTTAGGAAGATTGATAGATCATCACAAGCCCTAAGAAATCGTGTAACACCAAGAAACTCCTTCTCTTCGAGGACAGCATCTTTAATAGAAATTCTTTTAAGGATGTCCCTGATATCTGGGATATCTGTGAGAGGAAGTTTACCTTCCCATCTCACAAGTTCTATAACGGCCTCAATTTTGTCCTGTCTTGATTCAATATCTGGGAGGGAATCGAGGGGCCTGAGTAATAAAATCAATTCTTTCGCGAAAGGTGTTAAAGAATAACTTTTTATGATATCGAGGAGTTTAAGGTAATCGAGATATGATAAGGTTTTGTCCGTCATACAAGGGCTTCGTCAACTATCTATGTAGCGGATAGTCTCTTAAGCACCATTCCACTCAACACTTTTCCGTCTATCCTCCCTGGGAACTTCTCAAGAATAAATTTTATAATCTTCCCCATTTCTTTTTGGCTTTGCACCTGTAACGATACAATTGCTTCTTCAATCTCTCTGATAATTTCTTCTTCAGATAACTGAGAAGGCATAAACTCTTTTAGTATTGCGAGTTCTTTTTCCTCCTTTTCAACAAGATCAATCCTATTCCCCTTTTTGAAGCTCTCTATGGATTCCATATGCTGCTTTATTGATGTTTTAACGACAGCAATAAACTCATCCTCTGTCAGAGGCCTTATCTTTTCTACCTCTTTATTTTTAATAGATGCAAGAAGCATCCTGTAAAGAGACAAACGGATAGAATCTTTTCGTTTAAGTGCCTCTTTTAAACTATCCTGGAGTTTCGCCTTGAAGTCTGTCATCAATAAAGGCCTTTAACCATGGTTCTTCTAATCTTTTTCAGAGCCCGTTTCTTTGCAGCAAGCATTTTTTTCTTTCTTTTAACGCTTGGCTTTTCAAAATGCTCTCTTTTCTTTATCTCTGAAAAGATACCTGTTTTTTCGCACAGTTTTTTGAAACGTTTAAGGGCGCCTTCGAAAGACTCTCCGTCTCTTACAACAACTGCCGTCATTCATTCTTCCCTCCCTCCGTGCACGACTAAAATTATTTAGTTAATTAGAACTCAAAAAACGGCCAAAGTCAATATCTTTAATGGCCTTTTACGTAACGCAAATAGGTTGTAATAATGGACGTTTCTGGTGAATATCAATCTTATTAATGTAAAAGATCAATTCTGTTTTTCTTTTGACTTGGCAATAATTATTTCTATACGCCTGTTGAGGGCTCGATTCTTTGGTGAATTATTCTGTGAAATGGGCCGATATTCTGCGTATCCTGTAGCAGAGATTCTTTCTGGTGGTAAACCACGTTTTTCAATTAAATATCGAACCACTTCTGTTGCTCGTCTCACTGAAAGTTCCCAATTTGATTTGAACTCACTTGTATTGATAGGAACGTTGTCTGTATGGCCTTCTATCCTTATATGATTTTCGACTCCTTTTATAATGGGTACAATCTTGTCGAGAGCACTTTTTGCATCTTCCTTGAGTTCAGCCTTCCCTTCATCAAAAAATGCCTTGTCAAGCACTCGTATTACTATTCCCCGTTCGTCCGAAAGAACTGCGATGTTCTCCGCTCCAGATTTATCGCGGTTTTTGTCTAGGAACTCACTCTCGAGCTGCCTCTTAATTTCACCGCTTGAAGCCCCTCGAGATGGCATATCGATAGGAGAGGTCGCCGTCACACTCCCTTTACCGGCAAGACCTGTACCGCCTGAGAAAATAGTTTTCAAATGGCTCGCCACCTCGTCATATTTATAGGCATCTTTTTTTGAAAAAACATACATCATTATGAAAAAGGCGAGGAGAAGGGTGATAAGATCGGCATAGGTAAGAAGCCAACGTTCAGCATTTTCGTGTTCTTCATCATGTTTTCGTTTTTTCATGCATCCTCAGCTGGTCTTTTGTCAGGTAGAAGGAAGGAGAGGAGTTTCATGCGTATTACTCTTGGGTTGTCCCCCATGGCGAGCGAAATTACCCCTTCGCTAATTATTTCCAAATAAAGAGCCTCGTTTTGATGTTTCACCTTAAGTTTGTCAGCAATGGGAAGATATATGAGGTTTGCCAACGCTACACCCCAGAGCGTGGCAATGAACGCAGCCGCAATGGATTGGGCCATACTCTCACTGCTTTCCATGTTCGCAAGCGCGTGTATTAAACCAAGCACTGTCCCTATGATGCCAAGGGTTGGAGAAAAGCCACCCAACTTTTGAAAAAATGCTGCCCCTACTTTGTGCCTTTCCTCGATATAGGACATCTCGATCTCGAGGATTTCACGTATCTTGTTTGTCTCAAAACCATCGATTGCAAGCTGAATAGCTTTTTTCAGAAAGGAGTCTTGAATATTGTTCAGCTCTTTTTCAAGGCTGAGAAGTCCATTCTTTCTTGACTTCTGGGAAAGATCGTAGATTAGGTCTATAAGCTCCTGGGGATTGAGCTTTTTTTCAAAAAGTATGATCTTTATAAGCTTAGGTAGCGAGGTAAGTTGGTTAAAAGACGTTGTAATAATTGACGCACCAAATGTGCCAAAAATCACGAGAATCATGGCAGGCGCCTGTAGCAGAGAAGAAATGTGGCCTCCTTCCATGAGAAAGGATACCAGTACAGCGCTGATTCCCAGTAATAAACCGAATATGGTGGTTATATCCATAGGTTATCGCTCACAAAAAAGTTCTTTTTTCAGACGCAAGCGCTCTCTGTCCTTTACAAAAATATAGTTTATGAGGAGGTCCCTGTCCTCCTCGTTAATCACGACAAACCTTACAATTACTTCTCGGTATTTTGTTCCATTCACAAGACAGTCTTCGCTCCTGAGCGCTTGGGCGAGGGCAGTTATTTTAGGAAAGGGAAAACGCGGTATCACGATTCGTATTTCCGTATAGTCTCCCCCGTGAATTTCCAGATCAGTAAAAAATTTGATGCCATTACCGCTGACCTCGACCTCCATGTAACTCGTATGAAAAAGCTCATCCTTCTTCGGTTTATTGAGAAAGTCGGTCAACATATCGAGCTTCTTGTCGATCATCACCAGGTAGGAAAGGATATGGTTTTTCTCTTTTTCATCGTTTGAAATGCTTTCCTTGAGGAAATGCATGTCATAGGCCTTATCGATTACCTGGGTTGGGTTATATCTGATCGTGTTCTCAAGTTCCAGGAATTCATCATCGCTGATATCCCTAATTTCGATAGCTAAGCGATCTTTAATCCTGTAATATTCCCTTCTATCGTCATCCATAGTAGCGTCAGGCATTCTTCACCATATCTGCAAAACATTCGGCGATGTCAGGATCGAATTGACTGCCTTTACACCGAATGATCTCACGTACAGCCTCTTCCTTGCTGAGGGCATTTCTGTATGGACGATTCGTGACCATGGCGTCATAGGTATCACACACGGCAATGATTCTGGCGCCCCGAGGTATCTCAATTTCAGCAATCCCATCGGGATAACCTCTGCCATCATACCTTTCATGATGGTGCCGTATCATTTTTGCCTCATGAGAAAGGATTTCAAACCTGTTCATAATTTCTTCACCAAAGACAGAATGGGCCTTTATTATGTCATATTCGCCATCAGTGAGCTTATCTGGCTTAAGCAGGATTGCATCAGGTATACCAATTTTACCGACATCATGGACAGGTCCAACAACTCTCAGCACATCTTTCTCATATGTATCTACTTTGAGCATTTCACCGAGGGCTAGACTTGTCTTAGTAACTCGCTTGCAATGGTCCTCAGTGTAGAAATCTCGTTTGTTAATGGCCGTGATAAGAGAAGTTAGGGTATGGAGCACTCCTTCAAAGAGACTTTCGTAGAGCATCCTGTTCTCAATCTGGGTAGATGCCTTCTCGGTGATCAGTTTGAGGAAAAATATATCACTGTCAGAAAAATTGCTTCTGTGCCTACCATTTTTGCCCTTGCTGTTCACTATAACAAAACCGATATACTCCCCCTTAATAACAAGAGGCATAAATACCTTATCATCCTTTATGTGGTGCCTTTTGGTTGAGTGTGACTCTTTTATTAGTTCATCAGAAATTGCCAACCTCCTGATATTGAAGCCACCATTTCCATTTGTCAGCTCCTTATAAAGCATGAGTTCTTTGTTTTCAGTGTCCACAATGTAGTATCCGCAATTTCTTCCATCCATAACCTCGTTGATAATCTGGATCATTCTGTCATAAACATCATCGAGGATGTTAAGAGAGTTAAATTTATTGGATATGTGGTACATTGTTGTCAGTTCTTGGATTTTTTTCTGCAATTCCCTGTTGAGAAGCTCAATCTTTTTCTTATCTTCAAGGGTATCGAGATGCTTTTGTTTCTCAATGAGCAAACCTCTTTCACGGACAACCCTCATCATAACGAGAATCAGCTTGTCAAATTCAAAGGGTTTTATGAGGAAGTCAGAAGCACCTTTTTTCATAGCCTCCACGATGAGATTTGGATCGTGGTAACCAGTAATCATGATGACGCCAATAGTTGGATTCTTGATCTTAATAGAATCAATCAGCGATATGCCATTAACATCGGGTAGTTTAACGTCCAAGATTACAATTTCCAAATTAGACTTACTCAGTACTTCAAGGGCCTCCTTACCGGTAGACGCCTTATATATCTTGCACCCGTTCAAGGTCAAAAAATCAGTGAGGATATCGATAATTTCCTCGTTGTCATCGACTAAAAGAACCTTGGAACCTTCAATCATTCGAAATATCTCTCCATGACATGCTTTGCTGCCTCATATTGTCAGTCAATAAACAGCCTTCCCTTTGCCAGTTTTTCGATCTTCTTTATCTCTGTCAGAATATGCTCTGTATCTGCCATGTTTGTATTTACGGGTTCAGCATTCTCAAATCCTATTTTGTATTTGTATCTCTCGATCTCATCATAGAGGCCTCTGAGCTTGTTAAATAGCGAGATATTCAGCTTCTTTAATGCCACCTTCTCCCTGACATTCTTTACAACCACCTTCAACTCTTCCATTCTGAATGGCTTCACAATATAATCAAAGGCACCCATTTTAACTGCTTCAACAGCAGAATCTAACGATGCATAGCCTGTAATGATGATAAACTCTGTTATATCGTTTTCTTGTTTGATTCTTTTTATCATCTCCATGCCGGTGATCTCCGGCATATTCAGATCAGTTATAATGAGGTCGTAAGGGGCCTGGCTATGTTTGACAAGCGCCTCTTTACCGTTTGACGCTCCTTCGATCTGCCCATTTTCGCTATGCAAATATTCTTCCAGTATCTCACGGAGCTCTTTGTTATCATCAACAATTAGGATTCTAAAGGCTTCATCATGTTTAGTCATATTTTTTTGATCTTTCCACCATCTAATCGCTAATTATGTCATAGAGAACTTTTTTCATTCCTTCTTGAGATATGGCTGCTACATCATTTTTTGGTTTCTGTGTCGGGGCATCTTCTTTTTCCTTCGTGCTTTTCATGTATATTTTTATGACAGAGCCAACTTGATAGTCTGATATCGTCATGGGTATCCTTATATGACTTATCGGAGTGGATTTTTAAAAACTTAAGAATGGCTTTAGCCCGTCTGATCGAAAAAAGCGGGCATTGATGGGATGGGGAATCTTGCCGAATAAGCCTTTACGGTATTAATTTGCCGTGAGAGATTTTCAATATCTTTAATTATCTTTTTTCTCTCGCTCTCCAGCCTCTCCAGTATTTTTCTCTCTAAAAATCGTTTTCGCAACATATTCTGAACTCAGCGAAAAGGAAAGTTGTTCTGCCAAACTAAACAATACTTTTCTTTCCCTTAAGATGCTAAAAAATGCTTCGTCATTATCTGAATCCAACGCGTTTCTCGTTAGCTGAAAAAACTCCATTATGTTCTTGTCCATCGCGTAAATTGGCGCATCATGAACCATTGTTTTGCCTATCATATACCCTGCTCTACGCTAGGCGCCATTTCGAATGAAAACTTCAGATTATCAATGAATTGAGTAGAATGAGAGATTAGCGATTCAGCCATGTCCAATTTATTCACCAGCTCGGTTCTTTCTTTTTCTAGTTCTTCATCTAACGATGCAATGGTCTTTGAAGCTCTATTATCACCATCTTCCAGTTTTCTTCCAGTGTATATGAGGCTGCCTGAGTTAGGATCAATACAGAGAGGTAGCGTTTCAAAAAGGTTGGCGATAACTGTTTTAACTGTTCGAATAGCCTCTTCATTGTTAGAAGATATTGCCTTCTCTAAAACTTTACGATTGAGGCTTAATGACCCATCATGCATCAGTTTGATTCCTATCGAGGAAAGGTCCATAGATACTTCTTCTACTCGATGCCTCTGAGGTTTTCACGGCAGCGATAAATATCTCTTGAAGCTTTTGAAAACTACCTTGCACTTTGTCACTATCCTTGCTTACTACCATATCATCGCCACTTGCTTCGTTGATGATCCTCAATATTCCGTTCACATCTTTGACAAGTACAGCAATTGCTTCCTCCAGATCGGTATTTTGGATTGACAATACATGCCCTGACAAGCCTTCGCTTACCATTCCGATTGTTTGCATAAATCTCAGAAGTGTATTGTTTACAGCTTGCACAGTATTCTGGGGTGATGTGAGTTCACCAGAGTCTAAAACACTCCCTTTGGTTTCAACGGCTGATAGTTTTACTTTATTCAGAATTTTAGGGTCTTGAAAGATAGAAAAGATATCCTGAGAGAAGCTTTTGAATCTACTGACACTCTCATTATTAATCCAGGTCGAAAGGAAGGTCTCCTTCCGGAATCCCCCTCAGACCAGCGGCGATATTCAAGTTGATATCTATTATCTGAGTTAGCTTTTCAGGGCTTGGGTAAGCCAAAACGTCAATGAGTTTCTTGTCCACAAATGCTGCGAGGAGAAGTATGTTGCGTTTCAGGACTGCAGGCAAAGGGTTATCCTCTCTGGAAGCCTCTGTCTGAAAAACAGCCCAGATCTTTTGATTGTATTTGCATGCCTCACCTAGCTGGAGCATTCGTTGTTTATTTGTGAGCTTGTTCCAATTCTTTTGACATACCCTAAGCAGTCGTGCTCCTTTTACAAGCACAAACACTTCGAGATTCTTTCCTGTCAGGTTCTCTTTTTCAGCTTTTTTGTATACCTCGAATGGATTACGCATGTTTAGAAAAGTAGTTCCTTCCATGGCTGAGAAGTTCTCTCTCATGTTGTATGAGCTCCTTACACGATTTCAATGCCTTATAATACTCTCCGGCTAAAATATATTTACTCATCTTCTCTAATGTGCCATAGCAACTCGGGGCAGCCTTGACAATATCTTCGGCATCTTTCCAATATACTTTATGGTATTCGGCAATATTTTCAAGGTCGATATACATAAGCTGGATGTTGAAATAAAGCCTCTTACACGGTGTATCCACATCTTCCGGTTTGAGAATATCTTTTTCCCGCAAAATGGTGACATTGTTCTTAATTGTCAAACGAATTCGTTTATCCTCATCATTACATACAACGGCTCCTCCAATGACTGCTTGCTCCTTTGGTTTTAAGGATATAGTTAACGCCATAGCTCACCTTCTCCTGAGATATTTATTCATCAAAGACTGTGCATGTTGTGTGCCAGTTTTAGAGAGTTATTATGGAAGATTTATTTGAATGATGTGTTATCTGCGACCCTGCAGATGCAATGTTGTTTCTCAATATTGTAATGCTGGCCTGGACCTTGGTTGATGCTTTGCTGCATAGTCTCCATATCTTCACTCGTCGGTGCTTTCTGCAGTTCACGGATTTCCATGGAGGCCATAGCAATTCTTTCACCCTGCACAGTAATACTTGCTCCATCGTCTCCCAGGCTAACTGTAATCGTTTTGCCTGACATGATTTGGTCGGTCGTCCAGTCACCGGTTGGATGTAGCGCCTCATCGATAAATACCCTCAGAACATTAAAGAAGCGAGCGAGTTGAGCCCGAATGATATCGTCTTTCTCATTACAAATCTGGTTAAGAACATTTGTCATTACTTGTAACTTTTGACTTACTTTTTCCACCATTTGATCAGCCATTTCAAGACTGATGGGCGGCTTGGCAACATCTTTGCCGTGTGAACTTTTTGGTAGATTTTTAGCTTTTGCTTTTGCATAAACACGATGGTTCATCGAAAAAACTGTATCTCTATTAATACAATTCCCCAGCCCATCTGCATTCATGGCGTATCAATCACCCGTATCATGTGAAAGGGAGGGGCTTAACCCCTCCCTGATTTGCATTACTGCTACTGGAATAGTGAAAGAACCTGTTGTGCAGACTGGGAAGCAATGGACAGCGACTGGATACCCAATGCCTGACGAGTCTGGAGCATCAGCATGTTCGCGCCTTCCTCGTTCATGTCGGCGAGGGTCAAGTTGTCAGCGCCAACCTTAAGAGTGGCAATCATCTTATCAGTGAAGTTCTGCCGGGTTGTCACCAAGCTGAGGCTGGATGCAAGGGTCTTGGCTGTAGTGCGTAGAGTGCTGACCGCAGCTTCAACCAGAACGATATCTGCGTCTATATCCGCAGTAGCAGCCCAATCATTCCCCGGTGCTGTGACTGACAAGCCTGCACTGGTAGCAGTTGTTCCGGCTACGGTTAATGAATCTCCTCCAGTATTGAAAACCACCTCAAGGGAATCCCCGCCCAGAAGATTTATGCCTTTGTAGATTGCGTCTCCCGCAAGGGAATCGAGCTGTGTCTGAAGTTCCTTGTACTGTGCGACCAATTCGGTAACACCAGCTGCGTCTGCACTTTTTGCCGACACGGCAAGGGACTTCATCTGCTGGAGAACCTCTGTGAGCGACTCTATAGTGTCGGTAGCTGCCTTGATCGTCTGAACAGCCTCAGACATTCCATTCTTCAGGGACGCGTAATCATTTGCAAGCTGATAATGGGACTGGGCATCGAAAAAAGCCACCGGATCGTCAACAGCTGAATTGACCTTCTTGCCGGTAGCGAGCCTTTCCTGTGTCATGCCCAATAACTTTGCGGTGCTCTGCAGGGACATAAGGTTAGTTGTCATCTGTGCGGTTAATGATATTGATGCCATAATGTTTGTTCCTCCTTCTAAGGTTTTGTTCTGGCTTTCTCGCCATGGATTTTAAATGACCCGATCCTTGTAAACTGTCCACCTCCTCCTCGGGTATCTGATATCTGCATAGTATGGTTGTCGGAATATCTGCTGCAAAACTTAAGAGATCTTCATCGGACTAAGAATAAAATTCGTTTAAATAATTATTCGTTTTTATTAATGTATCAAATGGTAAGGTGGACAAGTTGATTTACTCTGGCAGGCTTGAAGATATCTTTTAGGTGAACAAGTATTACAAGTAATTATCTAAGGTAGTTCAAAAGTCCTATTTCCTGCATTTTCGCCACTGAATACATGAGAGATTGGTAGACCGTTGACAGGGAGTTGTATTCAACAGCAAGTTGGGCCAGATCAGCGTTGATAGTATCTGATATAATCTTCGACGTGCGCTGCTGCCGTGCATTGTTTGCCTCTGTCAAAGTATTCATTGTCTGTAGATTGACGCCAACTTTGGCAGTGCTTCTGTTTATAATATCGCTCGTTAACCCGATTTGTGCGATGTTGTCTTTGCTCCATGTCGTATTATTGTTGATAAGAGCATCTCTAATATCTTTGAGCATATCAAAGATTGAGTAATCCTTGATCTCGAAGGTGTCGCCGGCTGTAAGGTCTTCTGTTGCACTGAAAGTAATCTTTATGCCACGGTTGGTTGCGTTAGCCTGAGTTGATCCGTCTATATATACTCCCGAGTTAATGTCCACCGGTCCGGAAAACGCGCCTCCGTTGACTGAGTATTCATAGGAATCCTTATCCAGCATTCTTACGGTAAAGGACGTGGCGCCTGTGTCCAAATCGCTCGTGTCACGGCCGCCGTTTGCCGCAAGTGTTGAATCAACAGCATTAAAACCAAGCATCTGCCCCGCTGTAGACCCCGGGTCAGACCAATCGAGGGTGACCTCATTGGCAGTATTGTTAGCGATGGTGAACTTGCGTGTCGATGCATCATATGCCACAATGTGTCCTTCCTCCACCTCAGTCAGCCTTGCCTGTATTTCTGAGGCCAGAGTGGCACCTGTGTATGTGCCCTGTGTCAGGGTGATGGCCGTCCCATTCCTATAAATCGTGTTATTCGTAGCGTCTACCACAAGCGCCAAATCCGTTGTGTTGAGGGATACTTCTCCTGCGTATGTGTTGGCGGGATTTGCATAGAGGGTTTTTACCCGGTCATAGAAGGCTTCCTTGCCGGAGATGTTATATTGAGCCGTACTTCCACGGTCCACGTATATTTTGTTGGCGGCTTCCGAACCTGCATCAACCAGGAAATCAACTGAATAATCAGGATTCAACCTGAAAGGTGCGGAAGTAGATTGCTTGCCACCAAAAACATACGTATCACCTACAACCGTGTTGCCGAGTGTAACAAGCTGTTCTATAATACTCTCAATCTGTGTGACTGCCGTCTCTCTTAAGGCACTGTCCATCGAGCCAGAGGCATGATTGATGGCAACCTCTTTCGCATCCGCAAGAATATCGTTCATGGTGCTAAAACACGTTTCATAAACCCGTCCGAAGGTAGTTACACGCTGAATATTCTTCTCAAGCTGATCGTACAAGAGACTCTCAGAAGTTAAGCTGACATATGTTGAGAATGCAACGGGATCATCAGAGGGCCGATTAACCTTTTTCTGACTTGCAATCTGTTCCTGAACATGGTCAAGCCTGCTCTTCACTGTGTTAAACTGATACAGGAAGAGATCGTATTTAAATCTATCCGTAATCCTCATCGTGCAACCTCTAAGAGATCCTGGAACATCTCATCTGCTATTGTTATGAGCCGTGCAGCAGCCTGGTAGGCATACTGATATTTCATAAGCTTCGTCAATTCTTCATCAATCGACACGCCCGATAGGCTCTCTCTCTGCTGTTCCATGATCTTCATGGCGCTCTCCTGATGTGCTGTCATCGTCTGGGCGTTCTGGGTTAAATCCCCTATCTCACTCATCATGGTCGAGACATATGTGGTAAGTCTTGTGGTTTCACCACCAATTGTCAAATCCTTATCGATGAGCGAGGCTATCCTAAGAGCATTGTCATTTCCTGACGTATCATCTGCTGATGAGGCAGCGGCAATATATCGCACATCAGTGCTTACCTCGATGCTCAGTGCCATGCTACTTGCGTAATTGCCTGATGTGGGCTCACTAAAAAATGCGATATTGGTAACAGCTGGATTAGTGAGGCTATATCCTTCACTATGAATGCTGTTCACCTCTGTTACAATTACTCGAGCCAGATTATTTAAGTCTGTAATGAACCCATCCCCAAGATATTTGTCTCTCATATCTATAAGGGCCTTCAATTCGCCCGAGCTAATTGAACCGGTCAAATCCGTGGTTTCACCTTTGCCATCGTCCCATACAACATTGCTGAATCCGGTGGAGGAATTCTGTTCGGTCTTAAGCTCCCATGAGCGATTTCTGTCAACGAGAGATCTACCACCTTCGGTCATAACAGTAAGGGAACCTGTCTCGTCTTCAAATGATATAACTTTCATATTTCCTGAAAGCTCTTTCAATAATTTGGCGCGTTGGTTGAGGTAGTCGCTCGCCTCAGTCGTGGAGGAGGTCCCTAATGCAACTATTTTCTGGTTAAGATCTGCTATGGAGGCTGTTAACCTATTTATCTCCTTAACCTCTTCCTGGACTTTTAAATTTAACTCCCGCTGGAGACCAGTAAGCTCGCTGTACAGATTTTTTATTGTACGCGCCAGGTTTTCGCCCTGGGTTGCAAGACTGCTCCTTCTGGCAAGATTTGTAGGGTCTGCTGATAGTTCCTGCCAACTATTGAAAAACGCAGTTATGTTGGCAGCAAGCTGTGAGCTGTCTTCATTAAGGATGCTCTCTATTCTCTCGAAGTATGTAACCTCAGTCTTTTGTTGCTGCAAATTGGTGTTTCTCGAAGCGATTGATGCCTCCAGGAACCTATCAAAATATCTGACAAAACCGGCAATCTCAACTCCGTTACCGAGAAGGCCATAATCGGTGGGGACGAGAGGCGCCTCCCTTAAGTCAGGGTCAAGTCTGCAATAGCCTTCAGTGTTCGCATTTGCAATGTTGTTAGATGAAATCTGAATAGAGGCTTGCTGGGCGAACATTGCACTTCTGGCAATGTTCAATATTGATGCTATACTCATCTATATCTCCTTTGTAAGTAAAAGGGATATTTTATCTCGCTTCGCACCATATGTGGTTTTATTTAAGAATCCAACGATGTTTTCAATTGATGACTTTACGTGATCCATAGAAAATGAGAGAAGTTTCATGTTCTTCTCTAATGCAACTTTAACTTCTTCCATAACATGATGAATTTCGCTTCGAAAAGGCTTGAAGAGATCACTCTCTATCAAAGTGTTTTTGTCAGGAACGCCCCCCAAAAAAGCTTCTTTCTCTGTCTCCAGGTACTCAAGCTTCTTGAGGATTTCTTCTTTGCGGTTGTTTTCACGAATAATTCCTTCGAGCGAGAAGGAGATTATGGCGTCCCTCTCTTCCTTAAGAACTCCAAGGAACTGTTTCAAGGTGATTAATTCCTTCTTCGTAATCTCGATCAGGATCTCTTCACTCATGGCTATAGAATTTGGTCAAGCAGGTGGTTTTTCAGAATGCTTTTTGCCACAAGCTCACCCTTAACGTTGTATGTTTCTGTTTGGATTGCTTCACGGATGCTATCCACTTTTTCCTGTCTTACAATAGGCACTGTCCTTACTTTCTCTTTGATTCTGTTTATTTCGTCTTTGCTTGCAGACAGTTCAACCCTGTCAGCTATGCCCCCACTTTGTTTCTTCTGAACATCTGCTTCTTGAGAGGTCTGAATATTTTTTGACTTTGTGAGGCTTTCAAGTAGACTGTTTTTTACTTCATTATTAATTTTCATGGTATACCTCCTCCAATGCTTACCTCTCTTATCGCCTGTTTTACCTAAAACTTAACGCCTTCACGATCATTATATCGCATGAGCATCTCTTTGATTCCTATGCCCTTGTTTTTCGCGAGAAACTGGCTAACTTTGTCGTAGACAATTGACATATAAGTCTCTTCCATATACCCTTTTTCGGTCAATTTTGTTGTTTTATCAAGCTCTTTCAGCATGTTGAAAATAAAAAGTGCCTCAAAGTCTTCAGCAATTTTTTCCATCTTTTCCGGATTAGCTCTTGGAGATTGGCTTACACCCTTGAGGTCATCGCCGTGCGATAATAATCCTGGATCAAGAATAGGTTTCATCATCTTTACTCCCTCACTCATGGATTATCACCAACCTCATTAGATTACTTCCAATTCAGCATAAAGAGCGCCTGCCGCCTTTATGGTCTGAAGTATGGTTATTATATCTCTTGTCGGAACACCAGTAGCGTTCATAGCGTTCACCAATTCTCTGATCGTAATCCCTTCCGGAATAACAACCCATCGTCCTCTATCCTCCTCAACCTTGATTTGAGTGTCAGGAGTAGCCACGGTACGACCCCTTGCAAAAGGGAGGGGTTGGCTGACGTTTGTATCTTCCTTGACCTGAACAGTAATGTTACCATGGGAAATCGCAACTGTTGAAATGAGAACATTATCTCCCATTACTACCGTTCCTGTTTTCTCATCGACCACAATTTTTGCCATATTGTCAGGTTTTACATCTAAATTCTCAATCATGGAAACAAACTTGACTGGATTGGACTTCTGTTCGTCCGGGGTCGTTACGGCAACACTACCTCCGTCCTTGGCAAATGCTGCACCAACAAAAGTTTGATTGATTCGTTCTGCCATTCTTCTCGCAGTTGTATAATCAGGCGCTTTCAGGGAAATGAGGAGAGAGTCACTTTTCATATCTGCATAACTGATCTCTCTTTCAATAGTAACCCCATTCGGCACTCGCCCCACCGTCGGGTGATTTTTTTGAACAGTTGCACCGGTGCCACTCGCCAAGAATCCCCCTACAACCAGCGGTCCCTGGGCCATAGCATATACCTCGCCGTCTGCACCCTTTAATTGAGTAAGGAGGAGAATCCCGCCTCCTAAACTTTTGGCGTCTCCAATAGACGACACAGATGCATCAATCTTATTGCCTACTTTTCCAAATGGGGGTAAATCTGCGGTAACTGTAACTGCCGCTATGTTATTCACCTTGGTTTTCGTCGGATCAATTCTGATCCCCATTTTTTCAAGCATATTCGCAAGTGACTGGTTCGTAAAGATAGTGTTTGATTTGTCACCTGTTCCGTTGAGTCCGACCACCAATCCATACCCAACCAGTTGGTTAGAGCGGACGCCATTGATATATGCAAGATCCTTGATGCGAGCAGCATTAGATTCATCAGTTACAGCTGCAAAAAATAAAACAATAAATATTATGAGCGTAACAGCCCGTTTTAACGTTGCCTGAATTTTGCAACCTAACGTTATCATGCCTTCTCTTTGACTTTCAGTCTTATTTATTGTGTATTTTGCTCTGCTCCCTGTTTGCATCGTATCACCTATATTGGAAGTGTCAGAATGGCCATACTATATCAAACAACCTTGTCATCCATCCGGGCCTTTGTTTCTCGCCTATAACTCCAATACCTGTATATATTACCTTCGCATCGGCAACCTGCGTTGAGTATACTGAATTGTCATACGCAATGTCTCTTGGTCGTACGACACCTTGCAAGAGTATTTCCTTTTTTTCGTTATTAACATAAATCTCCCTCTTCCCCTCTATTGCTAGGTTTCCGTTCGGCAGAAGATCAACCACCTTGGCGGAAATAGTGGCACTCAGAGATCCGGTCCTTGTCGTTTCGCCACTGCCAGCAAAAGTATTTTTCGTATTTGCGTTTATGAGGTTGTTCTTATCAATATATTTGCCGAGGCCCGTAAATTTCGATTCCAATCCAAAAAAGTTTGGAATTCCAGCGTTTATTTCTGAATTCCGTCCTGTATCAGTAGTAGCTTTTTCTGATGCTGTAGAAACTTCTGTTATCCTAATGGTTATAATATCCCCGATTCCTTTTGCCCTTTGGTCAACAAAATAATTATTGGCAGTATTCTCGCCTCTCCAGATAGTTCCTTGGTGAGTTCCCTGCCGAATTTTGCTCGAATCCTGCTTGGAATACTTAAAGGTGTTATCTAATATAAAGGGCTCGTCTTTGATGCGTGATACTTCTAACTTCGAAATGGTATTACATCCCAAGCAGATTATTAGAAATATTATAATTTGGACAACATTTTTCATAAATACACCTAAAATTTAACCACAATGGTATTGTCATCTGCGACTTTGCCAAAAATCTCTTTCTGAGATATGGTATTTTTAACCTTTATCGAATCCCCCAGTTTGCCCTTTTCCATGGCCTTGCCCTTGGTCCGCACCATAAGTTTTTTATTCTCCGCGATAACATTGACTATCTCTCCCTTTTGAATGATAACGGGATCATCAAGAATTGCGTATGATATAACCGTTCCTCCAGCAACATCTTTTTTTAAAGTTCTCCCAATAATGTCATCTAATGTTGAAGGATAGCCTGATTTCTTTTCATTAAACTGTGTATCTCTTGCTGTTACTGTGCTTGCTCGGATCACATCACCCTTTTTCCCATTGTGGTTCAGGACATAGATCTTGGTTTTTTTCATTGACCGAAATGGCACATACAGGCTTCTATCTCTGTTGCTTTTGCCATCAACGATTTCAACAAGACAAACGCCGTCTCCTTTTGCATCCGGTGCCTTAGCAAAGCTTATGTTTTTCACATTTGGCCTACCCCTCAAAGGAACCGGCATTTTCCTGAATTTGATTTGTAAATCGTCATCCTCGCTATATATTGTCCTTATAAAATCGCTGATTTTCGCCTCGATGAACGACTGATCTTGTGAATAGGCTTTCACTCCTGTGAGAAAAATAAATAGCAAAATAAATGCCGAACATATGAGTTTCTTCGTCATTTTATTACCTCATGCGGGAGAATGAACACTCATTATCTCCTTATACTGGTCGCCATCTGGAGCATTTCGTCTGCTGCCTGAATTGCCTTGGTGTTGACCTCGTATGCCCTTTGGCCAATGATCAAGTTAATCATTTCCTGCATCACGTTAACGTTGGACATTTCAATGTATCCCTGCAGTGTTGTGCCTAATCCATTCTCTCCCGGCCTGCCAGTCACAGGGGTTCCACTGGCTTCAGTTTCAAGAAAAAGGCTTTTGCCCATAGCATTCAGGCCAGCTAGGTTCTGGAAGGTAGCCAACTCTATTGAACCAATCTGTTGTGGAGCTGTCTGTCCTTGCACCTGGGCAGAAACCGTTCCATCAGCTTCAATGGAAACGCTTGTCGTATTCTGCGGTATGGTGATATTTGGTTCTAACGGGTATCCGTCAGAGGTTACAATTCTTCCTTCAGAGTTTCTTTTCAAGGAACCGGCCCTTGTGTATGCTTTATCTCCAGATGGAAGCGTTATCTGAAAAAAACCATTTCCCTCAATTGCAATATCAAGTTCATTGCCTGTCATCTGATAGTCACCCTGGAGAAACACTTTCTGGACAGCGGACAACATTGCTCCATGTCCAATCTGGATTCCAACCGGAATCTGATTTCCGCTTTCGCTCGTAACACCCTGTAACCTCAAGGTCTGATACATAAGGTCTTGGAAATCTGCCCTACTCTTTTTGTATCCATTTGTGTTCACGTTTGCGATATTGTTTGATACAACATCAAGGTTAGCCTGGTGAACATTCATGCCTGTCCCTGCTGTCCATAGTGCTCTAATCATGGTAACCTCCTATAGCCTTGAGACATCAATCAGTTTCCCTAAAACATCATCTAAAGACTCACCAATTTTTGTATAAGCCTCATATGCTCGTACTGTGTGAATCATCTCTATCATCTCACGCATTACGTCAACATTAGAGGCTTCGTAATATCCTTGCCTTATGGTGGAATTCTCAGGGATAATTTCTGAACTCCCTTCCTTAGTGTTTATGAAAAGATTTTTTCCATAATTTCTGATGTACTTTTTGTCTTCAAAATCCACAATCTTAATGGCATCTACGAAAGTATTATCAACATAAATAGATCCATCATTTTCTACGTTTATCTCTTTACCATCTAAAGTAATCTCTCCACTCTTTCCAAGAACAAGGTCCCCATCGGCAGTAACAAGCTGTTTATCATTATTAATGGTAAATTTGCCGTTTCTTGTATACATGGGCCCATCTTTCGTGGAAACCACAAAAAAACCTTCTCCCTCTATAGCAAAATCAAGGTTACTCCCTGTTTCCAGCAACGGCGCTGCAGCAAAGTTCAAATATGAATCGTACATGCTCACGAACGTATTTTGAAGCATCTCATTGCCGCTTTCGTCTTCACCGGTAAAAGCATTGAATACAGGTCGTGAAACTTTAAAACCAGGCGTTGACACATTTGCAATATTATTTGAAATAATTTCCAGGCGCCTGCTGTTTACAAACTTACCAGAGAAGTT
>Ga0351919_10020_pt1 | contig 26240 bp, 7 predicted proteins | sample TotcelHT113001N6_FD_206845 | JGI IMG/M metagenome (GOLD analysis project Ga0351919, IMG submission 206845) | Enriched cells from coal bed in the Powder River Basin, Montana, United States - Total cells T11 rep1 HSBNCT.T11.300.1.N6 ...
GTTGGCAAGTCCTGGCTTGGGGAAAACGGCCACCCTGCGGTACACCCAACGCAATTTGGCCGCGGTCATTCAACAGGTGAACACTGCCAACCCCGAACAGTCCCCTTTGCTGACGGTTCCCCAAAGGCCACACGGTGGACTTTCTTCGGCCGTCTTCAGTGAACGGGAGCGGCCGCAGTTGGAACTGCTGGAAAACTGGGTAAAAAAAGCGGGCCAGACAATGCCGTCGCAGTCCGTTTTCGCCAACAACTCGTCCGGCCTTCCGATGCAAAACGCTCTCCGGCAGCCGATCCCCTTGCCTGGCACGACGGACGAATCCGCCACCGCACTTCCGTCCAGTTTCCAGAGCGTGCCGCTGAACGATGGCTCAGAAAACAGCGTTTCTACCATGCTCGACTTTCGCGACCCGTTTGATCCCGAACGATTCAATCGCCGCTTTCTGCCTCCCGCCGCCGAGCAAGAAGCGAGCCTTCCGGCCAGCGATTCAGGAACTCTCGGTGACTCGACAGCAGCAAAGGCAATCCCGCTGATTCCGTGACGTTTAAGGCCGCACCGGTACCTGCGAGCGCCGCATCCGGCTGTGTTGGAAGAAGAACCCTCGGCGTGCGGCTTCCGCCGGAGTTGCGACGCCGTAATCGAGCAGTTCCAGGGTGCTGCGGCGAACGAGCTTGCCAGACACATCCAAGTCCTTGGAGGTGTGTGCGACAAGGCCACCAGGAACCTCCAGACAGACAACTTCCAGCGTGAAAGTGCTCGCGTTTTGCTGCTTCCGCACCGTACGCATGTGGGCCCCGGTTTGGAGTTCCGTCAAGACTTTTTGCGGCATCTCGACCGCCAATGCGTCCACCGTCGTCTGTTCGATCACCTGTTTGCCGTCCGCACTGGCGGACACCGTCTCGCGGCGCAGTACAAAGGGCGGCACCGCTTCGCTGTAATGCAAACGGCTGACCACACGCGTGTCGCCGTCGATCAGCGTGCTTTCCAAGATCGCACAACGGACCGGTCTTCCGCCGATATCCAATGTCGCTTCGCCCGTCTTGCGAAAGTCCCCTCGGCCTCCATTCGTGCCCCCGTCATACCCCACCCGGACTTGCCGAGGCTGCGCGACGAACCGCTTTCCCGCAATTTCCACCGTGACTTCCATTTGCAGCGTGCAACCGGAATCCTCGACTTCGATCAGCGTGGTCTTGGTCTCCGTGATGTTGGCCGATTTAACCCTGCCCTGCTCGTCCAACTCCTCCATCCACTTTCTCACCTTGCTCCAAGAACCTGGTGTGAATCTCGCCCAAGCATGATGCTCGCGCGGAACCGCCACCGTCTGAGCCTCGGCACCATAAGCCGGTATCGTCACACTGGCGACGAACAAGACAACAAGCGTTCTGCAAGTTCCTCGAAGTCGGTTCAAAACATACACCGTGAAGATGGTAAATTCTGGCGGTCTACCCGCAAGCGTGCTTGCAAGCTCCATTGCGGGAAAACCCTGCTCTCGCCTGTTTCCCCACTTTAACAAGATTGGCAACTTCACACACTTACCTATTCTCTCGAAAGTTCCCTTTTTGGAGAATGCCGCTAGTGAGGGGAAAATTCAACAATTGCACAGAAAGATCTTCCGCAAAAAATAAAGAAGCTAGCAGAAAAAACAAGCGGCAGAAAGATGATACGGGCAATGCAACACGGCGAACACTTGCCATTTTTCTGATAAACTCGCCTTCTATTCTCGCCTCAGTGCCTTTGTTCTTTGCGACCAAGCCCTTGAAAAGACAGAACGAAACACAAGAACCAAAGACACGAGAAGAGTGTAAATATAGATACAAACCGCGTTGACAATGTCTTGTTTAACCCGTATTTGGTAGCGTGGCCATGAGATACACAAAGTGCATAAGCTGGACAGGCATGATTGCGTTCTTTTTGGTTCTATTGGTTGGGGCATCGGTCGCATGGGGGGTGGATCATGTGGCCATCGAGCAGGATGGCAGGCGGGTGGAACTGTCCGGCAGGGTGTTGACCGAGGCCGCGGACGGCGGATTGTTGGTCGAAGACCGCGCGGGGGTGCTCTGGGCCGCTCAACCCACGCAGCTCGTCAGCCGCAGCCGGGACGAGACACCGTTCCGCTATTTTTCGCCTGCCGAGTTGCCGGCGCAACTGCTGGCCGAGTTGCCGCAGGGATTTCGTGTGCATACCACGGCCAATTATGTGATCTGTTACAACACATCGCCCGTGTATGCGCAGTGGTGCGGCGCGTTGTACGAGCGGTTGTTTCGCGCGTTTACCAACTACTGGGGCCAGCGGGGCCTGGAGTTGAAGCGGCCCGAGTTACCGCTGGTCGCGTTCGTGTTCGACGACCAGACTTCGTATGAGACGTACGCCCGGGCCGAATTGGCCGGAGCGGCTCGCAGCGTGATCGGCTACTACAGCTTGCGGACCAACCGCGTCGCCATGTACGACCTGACGGGTAGCAAGGGCCTGCAGGGTGCCGTTCGCCGCTTTGCGTCGACCGCTCAGATCAACACGCTGCTGGCGCAGCCGGGCGCGGAGCGGATGGTGGCCACGATCATCCATGAAGCGACGCATCAGATGGCTTACAACTGCGGACTGCACAAGCGATATGCCGACATTCCGTTATGGGTCAGCGAGGGGCTGGCGATCTTTTTCGAGACGCCGGACCTGCGCAGTTCCCAAGGCTGGCGGAACATCGGCGGCGTCCACGCCAGTCGCTTGGCTCAATTCCGACACTACTTGAGTGGTCGGCCTCCGGATTCGCTCCGCACGTTGCTTGCGGATGACAGCCGATTTCGTCAAGCCGATACGGCCTTGGACGCCTACGCCGAAGCCTGGGCGTTAAGCCACTTTTTGATCGCCACGCGTTCGAAGGATTACGTTCGTTACCAGCAACAGCTGGGCGCCAAGCCGCTGCTGATCTACGACACGCCGGAGGAGCGTGTGTCCGAGTTTCAGCAGGCTTTCGGCGAGGATCTGGCGGCGTTGGACGCCGAGTTCCTGCGATACGTCGCGGGCTTGCGCTGATGCGGCTTCTCGACGCAGCTTGCAGGCCGCAAAGACTGAGAAACGGGCTGCCGAGCTGGTTCCAGAGACGCAAGTCGTTGGTCCTCGCATCCGATGACAGGCAAGCTGTATCCGCTCAAACGTTTGAGTGGATACGAAGAATCTGACGTTCAACTCGCGGCCCGGCGAGTCCAGCCAGATCGGCGAGGGCGTCGAGCTGGTCAACGGGATCGAAAGGGGTACCAATGTCCCAAGTGTCCCAAGAAGGCGAGTGCAATCTGTTGTTCGGAATCCTGGCGTTGCAGATGGATTTCGTCACCCGCGAGCAGTTGATCGCTGCCACCCGCGTCTGGGTCAAGGACAAGTCGCGTGCTTTGGCTGCGATTCTGGTCGAGCAGGGCAGCCTGGAGCCGTCCGTCCGCGATCTGCTTCAGGCCCTGGTGGCCAAGCATTTGGACCAGCACGACAACGATTCGCAAGCCAGCTTGGCGGCATTGACTCCCCTGGGGTCCGCCCGAGAGGAGCTGGACGCGGTCGGCGACGACCAAGTGAGCCGCACGCTGTCGATGGTCGGAGCGGGAAATAGGAACGAACTCGATGCCACGCTGCCCTGGACCGCCGGAGACGCGACCTCCGTCGGCCAGCGGTTCCGCGTGCTGCGGTTCCACAAGAAAGGCGGCCTGGGCGAGGTGTTCGTGGCTTACGATCGGGAACTGAATCGGGAGGTGGCCCTGAAGGAAATCCAGCGCCGTCACGCCGACAGCCCCGACAGCCGCGCCCGGTTTACGTTGGAGGCGGAGGTCACGGGCAGACTGGAGCATCCGGGAATCGTACCCGTGTACGGCTTGGGCCACTACGACGACGGCAGGCCTTTTTACGCCATGCGGTTCATCCGCGGGGAGAACCTGAACGCGGCCACCGCAAATTTTCACCAGCGAGCGGCATCCCGCTCGGCGGGCGAAAACTCCCTCGAGTTCCGGGAACTGTTGGGCCGGTTCCTCGACGTCTGCCACGCCATCGAGTATGCACACAGCCGCGGCGTGCTGCATCGGGACATCAAGCCCGGAAACATCATGCTCGGCAAGTACGGCGAGACGCTGATGGTGGATTGGGGACTGGCCCGGGCGGGCGGACGCGATGCACAACACCAGGACACAGCCGACGAAACCACCTTGATCCCGCGGCTGTCCGATAGCAGTTCGGTACAGACGGCATTCGGCCAGGCGCTGGGGACACCGGCGTTTATGAGTCCCGAGCAAGCGGCGGGCCGGTGGGACGAACTGGGACCCGCAACCGACGTCTACGGGCTGGGGGCCACGCTGTACGTGTTGCTGACCGGGCAAGCGGCGTTCCGCGGCGACCGGGAAACGGTGTTGGCCGCCGTTCGCAGGGGCGAGTTTCCGCCCCCGCGCCGCGTCCGTCCGCCGGTTCCGCGGGCCCTCGAGGCGATTTGTCTGAAAGCCATGGCGTTGGAGCCCGGCCGCCGGTACGCGTCGGCATTGGAGCTGGCGGTCGAGGTCGAACGCTGGCTGGCCGACGAACCGGTGCGCGCGTTCCGCGAGCCGTGGCTGAACCGCGCTCGCCGCTGGATGCGCCGCCACCGGCTGGCGGTGGCCACGGTCACCGCGCTGCTGACGACGTCGTTTGTGGCGCTGGCGGTGGGCTACGTCCTGGTTCGCAAGCAGCGCGATCTGGCCCAGCAGAACGCGGCCATGACGCGGCAGGTGATCGAGCACTTTTTGATCCGCATCGGGGATGATCGCTGGTCGCAGGTTCCGCAGTTCGAGCCGGTGCGGGTCGAGATGATCGACCAGGCGGTGGCTCTGTACCGGCAGCTGCTCGAACAATCGCCCCACGACGTTTCCTTGCGATTCGACGCGGCTTCATCGTTGCGGCGGTCCGCCAACCTGTATCGCATGGTCAATCGTTTCGACCGGGCACAGCCGTTGTACCGCGAGTCGGCATCGCTGCTGGAAGACGTCCGCCGCGAGCGCCCGGGGGATCAGGCGATGGCGACTAAATGGGTCGAGTTGCTGGGCGACGAAGCGGACGCGACGCTGCGAGCCGAAGGTCCTGCGGCGGCGGAAGCCAAATGCCGCGAAGCGTACGAAGTGGCGAGTCAAACCCGGAAGGACTTTCCCGATTCTGTGGCGGCCCGCCTGGGCGAGGCTCGCGCCCAGTTGAGCTTTGCGGAAACCCTGCAGCAAATGGGCCGATATGCGGAGGCCATTCCAGCGGCTCAAGCGGCGGCGGCAATATGCAGCGAGGTCTCCGACGGCGAGCCGGACAATCTCGCGGTCCGCGCAAGCACGGTGATCGCGTGGAACAACCTGGCCAACATGACGCGGGACGCCGGGCAACTGGAATTGGCGGCCGCCGCCCAGAAAGAGGCCGTCGAGCGCGGCCGGGCCAATGTGCGATCCACGCCGGCGGAACCGAACCTGCGGTTCACCCTCGCGGCGGCCCTGGTCGAACAGGGCCGCCTGTACCGCGCACAAGGCGACCGCGGGGACCAGGCACTCGATTCGTTGAACGAAGCCTGCGGGATACTGGAAACGCTGACCGCAGAATTCCCCTCCGCCGCCAGCTTCGGTCGGCGCTTGGCGGATGCCTTGACGGTCCGAGGGGAACTGTACCTTGAGATCGGGCGATTGCCGGCGGCCGGGGCGGACGCCGCCCGGGCCGTAGAAATCGCTGAACGGCTCGAGCAGCAGGCCGGCGGCGCCGCGGGCTATCATTGGCTGGTGGCGTTCGCTTACACCCTGGTTGGCAAAGCCGAACTGATGCAGGGAAACTCCCTCGCGGCCCGGGCCTCCCTGGTCACAGCTCAGACGCGGATCGCGATGGCACGCAAGGTGAACCCAGATGGCCCGCGGCTGATCGAGAAAGCAGCAGAAGTCGAGTCGTTGCTGGAGCAGGTTCGTACCACAAAAACGACGTTTTGACTTGGTGGTCTGAGCCGAACGCTTGCTCATTCCAGCGGAATCGTCCACGCACCACGTTCCGACAACCTACGGTTCATACACAACACTGGACATGCTCAATGACAAGGGGTCGGAATTGGGGTACTGCACTGTGACCGTCAAGTCGCCGATCAGGTCGCCGATCAGGTCGCCGCTCTTGTCGTCCCTGAGGGATGGGTCCGTAACGAGTTTCTTTGACGAGATCTTCAGTCTCTTGCCGTTGGCCAACTTTCTCGCCGTTGGGCTTTCCCACACAACGGATTTCCCTGTAGGCGAGCCATTTTCGTCCCGCAGGCGGCTGATTACCGTGACATCGTCAGAATCCTCGAGCCCATCGCCGTGGACCTCGAAGTTCGCCTCCTCATTGCCCTTTAGCGTGAACTTCAAGAACCCCTTCATCTTCTTTGCCATGATCAAGTCTCCGTGGGTGGATAGAAAAACCACGTACTCGTGATGGGACACGAGCTATGTCTACGGTTTTCCACCCGATTCGGCAAGCAGGGGATCCGTTTTTTTGCGGCGCCAAGTCCGGCGAACAGATTTCCTCCTGCTTACCGCAGCCACGCCGTCCCGGCATTCGCTTTCCGAAGAGCCGTGGCTGCGCGGGTGCAACCACCGTCGCAGAAGAGCCATTCACATCCACTGACTGGTTCACCTTCCAAGATCTGCGTCATCTCGGCCCAGACCCGCTTGTGCTGAGGGCGCGGGCGTTCCTTGGTCCGCGCGCGGCGAGCCATTTCATCCAAGACCTCGTCGGTCGTGCGCCGAAGGCGGTCGATCGTGTATACGGCACCCACGTAGGCCATTTGCTTCTTGCCGTTCCAAGCGTTCCCACGACCCTCCGGTGCCGGTCATTGGCAGCGTTTACTGTACAAGCCGCTAGCGTTTGAGTGGATACGGCAAGCTGCCTGTCGCTACGTTGAAATCTACAGGCGGCAAGTCGAAATTCTTAAAAAAACCCGACCTGTACCCCAGAATATCTGGTTGACAATCGCTCGCCGGCGCGCGAGGTTATGGCGGCTGTCAATCGCCACCGGTTTGGGCTGATTCCCGCCGACACGGGGATGAGGCAGCAAGCGGTTACTTCGGCACGTCCGCACTTCGTGGGGCTGTTGGATCAGGCTCCGACGCTTGCTCTCCCAAGTTTCACGATCAGCAAAAGGGAGTCATGTCATGGCCAGTCAGCGTCGCTCACGCCGCTTGTCTTCCTCCGCCAGCGATCGCCAGGGTCTGCATCGGCGGACCAAGATCCGCCCTCGCTCACTGCGTTTCGAGCCGCTTGAGGACCGCCGGGTGCTCGATGCCGGAGTGTTGCTGGAGGATTTGTTGCCCGATCGCTTCGAGCCCAACGAGACGCTCGTGGATGCCGCTCCGGTCGGCGTGGCGCCCGGGGTGCATTTGGCTCAGCTCAGCATTCACCAGCAGGCGGATGTGGATTGGTACTCGTTCCGCGTCCTGCGGTCCGACGCCGTCGACGTCACGGTCGCCTTCGACACTGCGGACGCAGGCCTGACTTTGCAGGTCCACAACGCCCAGGGGACGATTCTTGCCCACGGTACGGCGTCGGCCGAGGGCCTTGTCGCTGCGCTGGCCGCACTGTCACCCGGGCAGTATTTTGTGCGCGTGGCGGGCGATGGCGCATCCACGGCGGCCTACGATCTATCGATCGTGCCGGGCGCGGCCAGTGGAACCCGCGTGTTCTACGTCAACGACGCCAGCACGGAAGACGACTACTACACACTGGCGCCAGGCGACGACGCTCACGACGGCCTGACGCCCAGCACGCCCAAGGCCACTGTGCAGAACGTCCTGGCACAGTACGACCTGGGAACTGGCGACCTTGTGCTGATCGACACAGGAGTGTATGGAAGCGGCACGGTGACGGTTACGGCCGCTGACGAGGGTGCGGCCTACGTCGGCACACCTGCAGGAAGTGATTTTCGTCACACCGGCACGCGTTTCGAGCTCGTCGATGCCGACTATAATACCCTCTATGGCCTCACGTTCAGCGGCGCCGGAGGGCTCGGTGTTTTCATCCGCCCCGGTGCCGCCGATTCCTCGACGCATAACCTCGTTCAGTCCAATCTGTTTGCCGGAACCAATACGGCCATTCGCGTCGATGGCGGTACTCACAACGTCATCGCTGACAACGTCGTCACGGGTGAGAACTCCACAGGTGTGTATGTCGCCGCCGCGGCTGGCCTTAGCATCCGAAACAACACCATTTCCAGTCGGTCTTATGGAATTCGAGCAGACAATCATTCCGCAGCCGTGGTGGAAGACAATCGAATAACCCAGGCGACCTACGGGGTTTACTCCCGGTCCAGCGAACTGACCGTCCGAGGCAATGAGATCTACGAGAACGAAACAGGCATCTATGCGCGCGATGGAAGTTCAATCTCGGGAAACATCGTTCGTCGCAATACTTTGGGAATGGAGGGAAACGTTGTTTTTGGCGGCGTGGATTGGTTGGCGGGGCAGCCGAATGATGTTTTTGAAAATCAAACGGGCATCCGTGTTTACGATGGGGGAGTGGTTCAATTCAACCGCGTACATGACAACGTCGTGGGAATCGAGGCAGGGGATCCGGCCATCCACAATCGCCAGCCAATCCACATTCACCACAACGTGGTCGATGGAAACACAGGGCAGGGCATTCTCGTAGGTCACGGGGATCATGTTTCCATCGAACACAACACCGTCTACACCGCCAGCGGCGACGCGGTCCGCGTTCGCGACGGATCCGTGGCGGTGAGTCTGCGGAACAACATCCTTTGGACCGACAACGGGTACAATCTGTATATCGCGACCGACAGCCAGCGAGGCTTCGCGAGCGACTACAACAATCTGTTCACGGCTTCTCCGGGCACCGCAACGCTGGTTTGGTTCCAGAGGAACTTTCAGGACTTGTTTGACTGGCAGATCGAGGCAGGCTACGACAAACACTCGATCGGCTATACATCGCTGCATCCCACGCGGGACGATCCACGGTTCGTGGACCAGGCGGGCGGCGACTATCGCCTCGTTGCTGAGATATCGACGAGTATCGATGCGGGCGATCCACGCAGCCTGTTTCATCACGAGCCGAGCACCAACGGATTGCGGGCCAATCTGGGCGCCTACGGAAATACGACGCTCGCCGCCGCTTCGCCGGCCCGCTACCTCCGCGTCGACTATCCGGACTACTACACCGATTGGCCGGTGGACGAAGCCCGACCGATCCTCTGGCACAGTTATGACGCATCCACCGAGAGCAAAGCACTCAGCGGCAGCGTTGTTCTTGACCTGTACCAGGAGGGGATTGGTTTTGTGCAGCACATAGGCATCGTGTCTGCTTCGTCCGGCTCGATCGATCCGACCGTCGGTTCCTTTCTTTGGGCTCCGCAGCACAGCGGACTGGCCGCCAGTCCAAACGCTCGGTACTTCGTCAAGCTCACGTTCAACTCTGGCAATCCCAGTGATGATCTCGAGGCGACGTCGCGCGAGCCGTTTTCCGTGCCGGATCAGACGTTGGGAATCTACTACGTCAACGATGGCGACTTGGCGGGCGACGAGTACACAACGGCGCTGGGCGACAGCCGGAACACCGGGACGACGATGGGCGATCCCAAGGCCAGTCTGCTATCCGTCCTCCAGGCGTATTCCCTGGGGGCGGGCAACAGCGTACGTATCGACACGGGCGTCTACCATCAGGTTCGCAACGTTGTCATCAGCAACGACTTGGTGCAGGGCGATGACGAGGGCATGGTGATCACCGGACCGACGGACCCGAGTCGCGTTGCTCGTTTGGACCGCGGCAATCGCTATCCAGGGTCTACCAACGTGGAACTGAGCGACGCGGACCACGTAACGCTTCGGCATTTGACCCTGACAGGCGCGGAGAAGGGGCTCTGGGTTCACAACGCGAGCACGCACCTGACGGCCACCGATCTGGTCGTAGCGGACAATGCTGCGGACGGCATTACCATCGAGTCTGACTCGGAAAACACGGTCGTCGACCGCCTCACCAGTTTCCACAACGGCGGCTATGGCATCAACATCCGTTCCGGCATCACGAGGCTGAGTTCAAGTGAGGTATTCAATAACGGGTCCGGGATTTACGTCTCTGGGGCGGGAACGGGAAAACCTGTTGTTGTCGGCAGCGCGGATACCGCCGGCAATCCGGACCTGAGTCTGGGGCTTGGAAACAGGGTGTACAACAATGTCAGGCGGGGCATCGAGGCCTTGGGAAACGTACTGGTTTTCGGGAACACGGTGTTCGGCCAAAGCGGCTCGGAGGGCGTGGGGATTGCAGGAACCCAGATCGTCCAGAATGTGGTATACGACAATGCCACGGGGATCACCAGCGGAAGCGGCGGCGTGGTCTCGGAGAACCGCGTTTACGGTAATACCGATGCCGGCATCGTGCTTCAAGGGGACAGCGTGGCCCAACGCAACGTGGTCTACTCGAACGCGACGGGCATCCGGGGCCAGATGTCGTCCTATCCTCGCTACCCATTCACGGGGAAGATCATCCAAAACGTGGTTTATGGCAACCAGCACGTAGGGCTGGACCTCGCCGGCAGCGAAACTGCTGCGATCGTCAACAACACGGTTTACCAGCCCACTGGAGAGGCCGTGCGAATCCGGGGCAGCTCGCGCGACGTTGTCCTCCGCAACAATATTCTCTGGGTCGAGGCGGGAGCGGCGATTTCCGTTGCAGCCGACAGCCAGCGAGGCTTTGCGAGCAACTACAACGATCTGTATTGCACCGGTTTCGGCCAGGTTGGGTCCTGGCAAGGCATCGCCCTGCCCACTCTGCACGACTGGCAGATGTCCACGTTGCTCGATGCCGAGAGTTTCTCGGCCGATCCGCTGTTCGTGGACGCTGATGGGGCCGACGACATTCTCGGCTACCAGGGAAACAGCGACGGCAGTGACGATGATTTCCATCTGCAAAGCTTGTACGGCAGCTACCACGGTGGCTCCTTGGCCCCGGTACTCGATTCGGCGACCCGGCTGCCCGTGGCTCGGGCTGCGACCGAGATGATCGATCCCGTTCATTCGCCGGCGATCGATCGGGGCGACTCGACCGACGACTTCTACTGGGAGCCGATGCCCAATGGCGGGTTTGTCAATCTGGGAGCTTACGGAAATACCGCCCAGGCTTCGAAGAGCGCCCTCCAGTATGTATTCGTCAGCCGGCCCGACGGGGGCGAAGTCTGGCCGGCCGGCCAAACCCGCTGGATTCGCTGGCGCAGCCATCATGCCACAGTCAACCTCCTGGAAAACCCGGGCAATGATCTGCCGTTGGTTGGTGGCGAGATTTCGGGATGGACGGAAGTGGCCGGTACGGACTGGACTCAGCGAGCCTCGAATCCCGAGCCCTTTCGCGGGCCGGCATATTTCTCCGCGGGCACGTCACCACTGGCCGAACTGCGTCAAGATGTCGATGTCGCTGCCTACCTGGCCGCGATCGATGCCGGCGTCCAGCTTTTTGAGTTCGAGGGGTATGTCCGCACGTTCGATCTGGCCCCCCTGGACACATCGAGGATGGTCGTGGAGTACCTCGACGAATCGGGCTCCGTCGTACTGGATGCCTTCGATACCGGGGAGATTGGCAGCGTGACCCAATGGCAGCATGTCTGGGACCGGCGAACGGCGCCGGTGGGAACGCGCTCGATTCGTGTCCGCCTGATCGCGACACTCAATTCCGGCACCTACAACAACGGCGGATTCGATGCGCTGGCACTGCGTCCGGTCGAGTACGTGCGCATCGAGTTGGGCCATCAAGACGGCAACGGCGATTTTGTCCTCGATCAGCTGATCTCGGAAGACACTCCCGACGACGGCGGATTCCTGTGGAGTATTCCTGAGGCGACTCCTCCGGAAACCCATTACCGCATTCGTGTGACACGGCAAGACGGTTCGGGAGCCGATACGAGCAACGCCAGCTTTGAGATCACAGCCCCCATCTCGCGATACTACGTAAACATCGTCGGCGATACCGATTTCTCCGACAACGAGTATACCACTGCGGCAGGAAATGATGCCCATGACGGGTTGTCCCCCGCGACACCCAAAGCGTCCATTCAGGCTGTCCTGGATGCCTATGACTTCGAACTCGGCGATGTGTTGTACGTGGATACGGGTGTCTATAATCTGACGGTCAACATCGTCTTGGAGGCGGAGGACTCTGGGGTGACGATTCAAGGCCCCGTGTTGGCGGGCCATGCGGCGGTGTTGAATCGCGGCAATACCTCGACGGGGAGCTACGTCTTCGAGTTCCGCGGTGCCGATGACGTGAGCCTGGATCATCTCCACATGACGGGCGGCTATCAGGGGATCGTCGCTGGCACGGACGTGGACAGCGATCGGCTTGTTGTTTCGAATAGCAGGATCTATGAATTTGTGCAGGCCGGTGTTTCTCTGGCCAGTTCGAATGACGATTTCCAGTTAATCAATAACCTGGTTCACGGCATTAACGGGCGGTACTACGGCGAAGATTACGGAATCTTTGTGTCGGGCGCAACGGGACTGCTCACGGGCAACGATGTTTATGACTGCGAGACGGGAGTTTCCGTAAACTCGCTTGACGGCAAGGTCGTTGTGACAGGGAACACCGTGTATGCCAATCAGCGAGGAATCACAGCGGGCAGGGGTGCCTTGATCAACGACAACACGGTGTTTAGCCATCTTGGGTACGCTGCAGTGGGCATCACGGTCAGCGGAAATGCGCAAGTCTTCGACAACGTGGTTTACGGCAATGCAACCGGCATTTCATCCGACTCGGGAGAGGCCCGTGTCGCCAGGAATCGGCTGTTCGACAACCGTGTTGCCGGAATAATGCTGTATCGTGATGCTGTCGTCAGCGAGAACCGTATTTACTCGAACACCGTGGGCATCCTGACGCAAGCGACCGGTGGTTATTATCCCAAGCCTTTTGGCGGCGAGATCATCAATAACCTGATTTATGCGAATGCCGAAGGTGGTATTCGCCTGCAAGACGCTGTAAACGGAACGCGTGTCGTCAACAACACGATCGTTCAACCGCTTGGCAACGCTTTGCGTATCGACGCATCAGAGCACGTGCAACTGCGCAACAATATCATCCACGTGGATTCCGGCTGCGCAATCTCCATCGGTGCCGACAGCCAGGTCGGGTTCGACAGCGATTACAACCACTTTCATATCACGGGAGAAGGCAGGTTGGGCTGCTGGGCAGACCACGAACTGTTGACGCTCGCGGACTGGTTTGGCCCGTTGCGGCAGGACCGCCACAGCCAAGAAGGTGACCCGCTGTTCCTGGATCCTGATGGAGACGACGGTATTTCCGGATTCAGCCGCGAGCGAGTGGAACCGGCGCGGATCATCGACAATAGTGATTTGGCGTTCTCTTTCGTAGGGAACTGGTCTGAAAAGACCGATGGCGGGCGGAATGGAAGCTATCATCAGAGCAGTTACTCGTCCGGGGAAACCAGCGAGGCTGTCTGGACATTTGCGGGACTCGTGACCGGCGCCTATTATCAGCTGTCAGCGACCTGGCCGGCGTACAACTGGCTGAACACGAATGCGCCGTACACGGTTTGGGATGGCGACCGGTTGCTCCAGGTGTTTCTCGTATCCCAACGTTCCGCGCCGAATGACTTTAGCGAGGCGGACAGCGATTGGGAGGTCTTGGGAATCGTTCGCGCAACCTCCGAGATCCTGGACGTGAAACTGCTGTATGGCTCGTCGGAACGCGCCGACGCCGTTCACCTGGTGCGGATCGTCGGCGACTGCGGTGGCGATGACAACTTTGGTGTCGCACCGTTGTCTCCCACGATCGACGCGGGCGACCCGCTCGAGCCCTTTGCGGCCGAACCGGCGCCCAACGCGGGCCGCGTCAATCAGGGACACACCGGCAACACGTCGCAGGCCGTTGCTCGCGGTCCCGACCGTGTCGTACAGGTGTTGGCACCGGACCATCATGACCGTTTCGAAGCGGGGCAGAGAACGACGATTCGTTGGCAAAGCTGGAATGTAGCCCCATCCGATCTGTATCGGGATGCGGTTCTGGCGGATGGTCCCGTCGGGTATTGGCGTTTGGAAGAAACGGGATTCGGCACGACAACCGCCGTAGACAGTTCGGGCAATGCTCTGCATGGAACCTACTCCGGGCAACCCGGCTTGGGCGCGCCGGGAGCCTTGCCGGGGACCGCGACTTCGGCCGTCATGTTCGATGGCAAGTACGATTATGTCATGGTTCCGGATGACCCATTGTTCTCTTGCCAGCAACTTACCGTCGAAGCCTGGATCCTGCCGGCCCGGAGCGGTGGGCCCGTGTTACTCAAAGGTGAAAGCGATTACGATAATCTTTCCTTCCTGAAGAACGGCTATGCTCTCTATCAAACGCATGATGGAAAGATGCATTTCGTGACCGCCACGGGATGGCAGGAGACTTCGGCGGCTGGCGAGGTGACGCAGGGCGAGTGGTCGTATGTCGTCGGGGTCTATGACGGCAACGAGGCCAGGATTTACATCAACGGAGAACTCGTCGAGGCCGTGACCATCTCCCGGGCCACGCCCCTTGACTCGCCTGCGCCTCTCACCATTGGTGCAGGCTTTGGTGGGTCGGTTTGGAACGGTTCGCTTGACGAAGTCGCCGTCTATGGTCGCGCCCTCTCCTCAGTCGAGATCCAAAGCCACTACAACCAGCGAATCCCTGGCACGGTAGATATTGATTTGGTCGAACTTCATCCCGACGGGCATGTGTTGCTCGCAACCGTCGCGGCTGGCGAGCCCAACGATGGGGAATTTCCCTGGAACGTACCAGCGGTCTTCGGGGACAATTTGGCCATCCGGGTTACTGGAAATGAGACCCTGTCTGCAGCGGGGGTATCCGAGCCGTTTCGACTCCTGCCCGCTGGCACCGCTTACTATGTAAACGACAACTCGACGATCGGCGACGAGTACACCGTGGCCGTGGGAGACGACGCCAATAGCGGTAAGAGCCCGAGCGCGCCGATGGCCAGCCTTGCTGCGCTGTTGGCCACGTACGACCTGGAACCCGGCGATGTCGTGTATATCGACACGGGTGTCTACCCCGTCCTGCGAAATATCGTGATCGCAGAAGATGACAGCGGTGTAACCATCCAAGGGCCCACGGGCCCGGGACACTTCGCGCGATTGGACCGTGGCAATACATCGGTCGGCAGCTATGTTTTTGAGTTTGCCGGTGCCGACGACGTGGTACTCGCGAACCTGCAGATCACAGGCGCATATACGGGAATTTTTAGTGCGCACGACGCTGGAAGCCACGGGCTGGTCGTGGCGGACAACGAGATCTTTGGCCATGGCTATCGAGCCGTCGACCTGAATTCCGACGGAGCTCGGGTGACGGGAAACGTGGTCCACGATGTCGTCTACGAATCGAATTATTTCACGTATGAATCGGGGATCGGTATTCGCATCGAGGGGACCGATTCGGAAGTCACCGGGAACACGGTCTACGGGTGCAGAACCGGGATTGTGGCTTACAGCGGTCTGATTCAGAACAACACGGTTCATGGGAACCGGGAAACGGGAATTCTGGCCCGCGGTCAGACCGTCGTTAAGGAGAACACCGTATTCGGGCACGTCGGAAACGGTCAAGCAGGTATCCACCTGCCCGATCCGAACGATACCCGCGCCGAGGGGAACGTCGTCTACAGTAATTACAACGGCATCTTCGCAGTGGGTGGGATTGTTACCGAAAACCGTGTTTTCAACAACGCGAACGCCGGCATCGTCCTGAGCAGAGATGACAATTATGTAAGCGTCGAGCATCTGTCGGTTCGGGAAAACCAGATCTACTCGAATTCGATCGGAATCCTGGCACGAGATGGTTTTCGCGGGCAAATCAGCCATAACCTGGTTTACGGCAATACGAATTATGGCATTGTGCTGCAAGGCACCGCAAAGCCTCTGGACGGAGATATGGTTGTCAACAACACCGTCTATCAGCCACTGGGCGACGCCCTGCGAGTCGAGGCAAAATCTCAGTACGTCGGTGTGCGCAACAACATCTTCTGGGTCGGAACGGGTGCTGCGTTTGCTGTTTCCGATGACAGCCAGCACGAGTTTCAAAGCGACTATAACCTTTTTCATGTTACGCCCAACGGTGCCTATGGTTTCTGGCAAGGCCGTTCGTATGGTTCCCTGGACGACTGGTACTATGAGCTTGGCTTGGATGGACACAGCATTACCGGCGATCCACGGTTCGTGGACCCTGACGGGGCGGACAACGTTCTGGGCTTTAGTCACGAGGGATTGGCGCCGGCCGTCCTGATCGACGATGGGGATCCGGGCTTCGCGTGGTCCGGCGACTGGATCGTGACCACGGACGGAGGCTACGGCGACGACTGTTGGACCAGCAATGCCAGTGGTGCCGAGGCCGTATGGACATTTGCCGGATTGACGCCCGGCGAATTCTATCACGTGGCTGTGACCTGGCCTGCCGATTCAGCAGTCGCGACCGTGCCTTATCACGTGTATGACGGCCCGCGTTTGCTGGCTTCCTGGTCAGTCAATCAGCGATTGGCACCGGATGATTTTGCGAGTTCCGGAAGCATGTGGAAAGACCTGGGGACCTTTCAGATTACCAGCGACACATTGAGCGTCACGCTCGGCGCCAAGACGTATTTAAATCTGCCCGTACGGGCGGATGCTGTTCGCCTGGTCCGTGTGAGCGGCGACCGCGGGCTGGACGACGACTTTGGCATCGCGGCCACTTCGCCGGGTATCGATGCAGGCGATCCTCGCGACGAGTATACGCTCGAACCGTATCCGAACGGGGGCCGAATCAATCTCGGGCACACGGGCAATACGTCCCGGGCAACCGTGAGTCCCGCGGAGCAGTTGGTGCAGGTGCTGTCGCCGAACGGGCGAGAGAGATTTCAGGAGGGGCAGCAGGTTCGCATCAGCTGGCACACCAGCGGCATCGTTTCTGCCGGCCACTATCGCGATGCTGTCTTGGCGGATTCCCCGATCGGCTATTGGCGTCTGGGCGAAGTTCAAGGAGCCTCGGTGGCCGACGATTTGTCCGGCAATGGGCGTCACGGCACGTACGAGGGCGATGTCACGTTGGGCGTAGTGGGCGCCCTGAAGAGCGAGAACGACACGGCCGTGCAATTCGCCAAAGCGAACGCTCGACTGTCCATTCCCTATCACGAGACGCTCGAACCAGCGCAGGTTTCGCTGGAAGTTTGGATCAAGCCGGATGCCGGAACGCAATGGAGATTCGACAACTCGCCGTCGAATAGCACGGGCTATGATGGCTTCGGTTTCAATTCCAACGGCTTCTACGTCAATAGCGTTGTGATCCCATATAGCACCTTTCCTGCAGGTGAATGGTCGCACCTGGTGGGCACGTATGACCAGACGACTGTCCGGTTGTATCGAAATGGAACGCTCGTCGGCTCGCGCGCGTATACCGGTTCGATCAAATACTCTCAATACCCTCTGGCCTTTCGACACGTTTTCGGTTGGAATCCTGGGAGCGTCGCGTGTGACGAATTGGCGATCTATGCCGCGGCCCTGTCGCCGGAACAGATTCTCGAGCACTTCGAGAGGCGTCTATACGGCACGGTGGACATTGATCTGATGCGGGCAGGCAATCTTACGCCAGTGCAGACGATTGCCAAAGACGCAGCGAATACCGGCAGGTTCGACTGGACGGTACCCGCGCATTTCGGCGACGACTTGCTCGTGCGGGTACGCCCCAAGGAAACCAACTCGCCGGAAACGGTGCATGACCTGTCCGACCGTTCGTTCTTCATTGTCCGGGACACGCCGGACTTCTATGTGAATGACGTTTCGACGGCCGGTGACCAATACACGACAGCGCCCGGCAACAACGCCAACGACGGCAAGACCCCAGGGACACCGATGGCCGATCTGGCTGCTCTGTTGGCTGCCTACGATCTCGACTCTGGAGACGTGGTTTACGTGGACACGGGGACTTACCGGATTGCGAGGAATCTTCAGATCTTCCGCGAGGATTCCGGGGTGACGGTTCAGGGTCCGGTGGGCGATGGCGCAGCGGCCGTGTTGGATCGGGGCAATACTTCCGCAGGAGCCTTCGTTGTGCAGGTGGTTGACGCCGATGGGGTTACGCTAGATCACCTCCATGCGACCGGCGGACAACACGGTCTGGTAGTGCAACAAGCTGCGGGCGAGACCACAATTTCCTCGTGCGTGGTATATGGCAATCTGAACGACGGAATCAACGTCAGCGGTTCAGCGGCGAAGATCCTCGGCAACGTCGTGCGAGACAATGCCCCCACAGCAGGAGCCGGAATCAGGGTTACGGGAGGCCGGGCGTTGGTCGCAAACAATGAAGTTCATGGCAATTCGCAAGGGCTTCATGCCGTCTACAGCAACTCGACCGAGAATCCGCCGACGCGGATTGAGATCCGCAACAACGTGGTCCACGATAATACGTCGATTGGCATTGTGGCTGGTCGTCAAGTCCTGGTGAAGGGAAACCGGGTGTACGGACAAGACACGGGGATCTCATTGTATTGGTACGCGGAGGCTCGTGATAATGTCGTCTACGATAATCGCAACGGGATTGAGTGCATGTATTATCACAGTCAGAAAATGCCGCACTTCGGCGGTGTTGTGTCTGGCAATCGCGTGTACCACAACACAGAGAACGGCATTATCCTGACCGACGCCAGCACGGCTTGGGGAAACCATGTCTACTCGAACTCGGTGGGAATTGTTGGCAAGCCCCACTGGTGGAGTGCCGCCTTTCAAGGAACGATCATCAACAACCTTGTCTACGATAATACCAATCTGGGCGTCCTCGTACAGAAGGGTCGGCAAGGAGCCGGGATCGTCAACAACACGGTCTATCAGTCCGTCGGAGACGCGGTGCGAATTGAACAGGGATCCCAGAACGTTCGTCTGCGGAACAATGTTCTTTGGGTCGACGCAGGCCATGACATCTACGTGGCCGCCGACAGCCAGACCGGATTCGACAGCGACTACAATCTGCTCCACCGATCAACCGAGCCTAACGCTCACATCGGTTTCTGGGGCGTCGCACATTCCGCCCTGGCGTCGTGGCAGGCGGCAACGGGGAGCGACCAGCATTCCGTCAGCGCCGACCCGCTGTTTGTGGACCGCAACGGAGCGGACAACATCCTGGGCTATTCGACGCTGGGCGGCGGCTACGAAGGGGGCCGCGACGACAACTTTCTGCTGTCGGCGGGTTCGCCGGCCATCGATCGCGGCAGTGCTTGGGACGCACCACCGACCGACCTGTTCGGGCGGCCACGACGCGATGACCCAGGCACTCCCAATCTGGGCTCGCTCGATTATGCTGCGGCAGACCTCGGGCCCAGCCCGTTCGCCGCGGTTGGCACTCCGCAAAACTGGCGTTCCGGCAGCAACGCGTGGGTGCTCGGCTTTCCCGCCGGTTTCTCCTTTCCGTTTTACGGCCAGCAATATACGAGCGTCCGTGTGTCGACGGAGGGCTTCTTGTACTTCCAGGGGCCCATGTCCATGACCGACGGAGCAAACTCGACCGAGAAACTGCGGGCCAATCGGATCATTGCCCCGCTGTGGACCAACTTGCGCACCGACCAAGCGGGAAATGACATCTTTGTCGACACACAGACCAGCGGCCAGGTGACCATCCGTTGGAAGGCCACGGCTGTCGCCGCCGGGAGCGAAGTCAACTTTGCCGTGACCCTGTTCGGCGACGGTGCCATTCGCTTTGACTACGGTCCTGGTAACACGAACCTGTCTCCCACCGTGGGGATCTCGCGAGGCGACGGGGTCTTTCATGTCCTTGCGCCGCACGATGGGCAGGCGATGTTGAGCGACGCCAACTCCGTTCGCTTCACGCTTTCCGAACCCACGTTTGTGGATCTAGGGGCATTCGAGTTTCGCGGCGACAGTGCCGATGCAACACCGCCTCATGTGTCAGCAACGCAACCTGCAGCGATTCATGCCCAAGGTGCGATTCGCGGGAACATCGGCTGGATCGAGGTTCTTTTCAGTGAGGAAATCAATATCTTCGATGGGGACGCTGCAGGCAATTACGAATTGCGGGCGGCGGTCGACGGGCTATTTGACAACGGCGACGATATCGTGTACACGGTCGTTCCCCATTATTCATTCGACCCGGCGACGGGCCGCAGTCTCACGGTCTTGGACCTAACGCTTGGCGGCAGCATGTTACCCAATGATACCTATCGGCTTGCGGTGCGTGGGGGCAGCGAAAGCAGCCTTCGCGACCTTGCCGGCAACCGCCTGGACGGTGATCTTGATGGAGCTGCTGGAGCGGATTACGTTCGCACGTTCACCGTGGACAATGCGCTTCCCAACGCCCGGCCGCAGGTTTCCTCACTGTCGATCAGCCCCGAATTTGTGGTACGGCCTGCCCAGGTCACCTTAGCCGGCACCGGTGCTTACGACGCGGACGGTTTGATCGTCCGGGTCGCATTCTATCGGGATGCCAATGGTGACGGAGTCTGGGACGCAGAAGGTGACGTGTTGCTGGGAACCGACGAAGACGGCAGCGACGGCTGGAACTTGACGGTTGATACCGCGGGTTGGATTCTGCCAGAGCAGACGTTGTTTGTTCGAGCGCAAGACAACGATGGGGCTTGGAGCCTGGATGTCAGCGCTGCGATTCGAGTACAAAACGCAACTCCGTGGATAACCGGCATGGCCGCGATTCCTGATCCGATCATCAAGCCGTCTGCACTAACGCTCGACGCCTTGGGCGTCGACGACTCGGACGGCGCGGTGGAGCGAGTCGAGTTCTATCGTGACGCCAACGGCAACGGCATTTGGGATGAGGGCGTCGACGATTTTCTGGGGGCCGACGTGAACGGAGGGGACGGCTGGAGTTGGACGGACAGCACGGCGGACTGGGACGTGGGCCAACACGCGTTGTTCGCCCGCGCCCGGGACAACGACGGGGCGTGGAGCGAACTGGTCGAGACGACCGTAGCCGTGGAAGAGCCGGTGATCGTGGTGCGCTACCGCTTGGATCTGACGGACATGCAGGGCAATGCGTTGCCCGACGATACGGTCCACATCGGGCAGACGTTTCAGCTGCGAGGCTATGTTCAGGACGTGCGACCCGCGAATGAGGTGACCGGCGTTTACGCCGCATACCTGGACGCCTTGATGACCAATGCCCATCTGGCAACGATGCGTTACGGCGAAACGCAAGAGCTGCGCATGGATGCCACGCGTCCCGGCGACGTCGCAGCAGGAGGCAGCTTCCAGTTGACGTTTGCGGGACAGCAAACCGCCCCGATTCCCTATGAGGCAGATCGGAACGTGGATGCCGCGGCGATCCAGGCCGCTTTGGCGGCATTGCCTGCCGTGGGCGCCGGCAATGTTCAGGTAACGGCGCGGGAGGGAGCCGATTTCTGGGGACGGTTCTTCATCCGCTTCGTGCGGGCTTGGGGCGAGCAGGACGTTCCGCCGATGACGGTCCACGGTATGGGGTTGTCAGGCCAGGACTTCACGCCGCTGCCGCAGGTGGTCGACGACTACATCCCGGTCAATCCGACGACGCCCGAACAGCAGGCCGAGCTGTTCCGCAGTTCGTTTGTCTTCGTCGCCCCTTATGGAAATGGCCCCCATGCGTTGGACGAACCGTCGGAAGCGGGCGGGCCGGCCGGCAGCCGTCAGTTTGGCGAAGTCGGGACTTTTCTCAGCCAGTTCAGCTTGGGACTTGACGGCGGCCTGGAATACCATTTCTTCACGCTTGAGTTGGTGGCTGCCCAGAGTGGAATTGTGCAGTTTTCGGGAAATGCCGCCGAGGAGAACAAGACGCTCGTGTTCTATCTGGCGGGTGGCGGTACGGAAGTCAATCCGGCGAACATCGCGTTTCTTGATCCGCCGCCGCTAAACATCGTAGCGGCTGCCGTCATTGAACGTTTGACAGCCGATCTTGATCCGGTGACGCGTCCCCATGCCTTGACCCTGACGGCCGAGGGCGTGAGTCATCCCGAGGGTACGGTGGTACGGGTCGAGTTCTACCGCGACGCCAACGGCGACGGCGCGTGGGACGCGGGTGCCGACGCGTTTCTGGGCGCCGATGCGCATGGCGCGGACGGCTGGAGTTGGACGGGCGGTACGCTGGGCTGGCCGGCCGGGCCGCAGACGCTCTTTGCTCGCGCCCAGGATGAGGTGGGGATGTGGAGTCACGCCGTAGCGGCGACGGTGACGGTCACCAATGCCTCGCCCGAGATCGTGTCTTTCCGGGTCGAGCCCGCTACGGTGACTTATGGCGGTAACCTGACGTTCGCCGTCCAGGCCGACGACCAGGACGGCGCGGTAGTTCAGGTCGAGTTCTACCGCGATGCGAACGGCAACGGCGTGTTGGACGGGCCCAACGACGACTTCGAAACGGCAACCGATTTGGGGGCGATCACCGGTCCGGCGCTGTGGAGCGGGCTGTCGATCCACGCGGCGGATGATCGGGACTGCTACCGCTTCGAGATCTTGCCCGGCGACGAAGCTTACCGATTCGAGGTCCGCTTCGTTCATCGGCAGGGGGATCTCGATGCAGAGCTGTACGACGCCGACCAACAGTATCTGAGGGACTTTTTCAGCGGCACGGATCACGAGCGAGTCGAATTGGCCGACTTGGAGCCCGGCACGTATTACCTGGTGATCTCTGGTTACGATGGTGCAATCAACCAGTATGATCTGGCGGTTGTCGCGGCGCCGGCCGCTCCGGACCCGTTGGAGCCCAACGACGACTTCGAGACGGCCTACGACTTGGGCCCGCTTGCCGCGCCCAACCAGTGGAGCAATTTGTCACTGGACCATCGCGAGGATCAGGATTTCTTCCGCTTCGAGATCCTGCCCGGCAATGACACGTGGCGGATCGAAGCGCGCACCGACGACGAAATGGCGGTGTGGGAAGTGACTCTGTACGATGCCGAGATGGACTGGCTCCGCCAGGTCTGGACGGGGGAGCCCGGGATCAGAAACGTCGCCTTGCAAGGGCTGGACCCCGGGGATTACTACCTGCGCGTGGGTAGTTGGGAAGGGCATCGGATCGCCTCGTACGACTTGGTTCTGCTGGCGGCGGACCCCATCCCTCCAGACCGCTTCGAGCCCAACGAAGACATCGACACGGCTGCCGACCTGGGGGTACTTTCCGGGCCGTTGCGGGAGTCTGGTTTATCGCTGCACCACCCTTACGACGTGGACTTCTTCCGGTTTGAGATTGCTCCCGGGGGGGATGCCTACCGATTGGAGATCGTCTTCAGCGGTGTGGTGGTCGATCTGTCGGGGCTGGTGTTGAGCGAAACCTCGGGGGTGACGCGTCTGGCATGGACCTGGCAGACGAACCAGTTGCGGATCGATCTGCAGGGCTTGGAGCCGGGCCTTTATTATCTGATCGTGCATGGCGGCGACGTGGGAGCCTACGATCTGGCCGTCGTGCCGGCCGAGCCCGTCTTGGCGGACCGCTTCGAGCCCAACGACGATTTCGAAGTGGCTTTCGACTTAGGAGCGATCACCGGGCCGCAACAATGGCTTGATCTGACGATACACCATCCGGACGACTGGGACGTGTACCGCTTCGAGATGCTGCCCGGCGGCGACGCCTATCGGTTCCAAGTCGACTTTGGCTACGAAGCGGCGAATTTCGACGTGAGCGTTTACGACGCCGACCAGAACTGGATTCGCGGCGCTTGGAGTTGGGAAACGGGCAGCGCGTGGGTGGGGCTGCAGGGACTCGACGCCGGCGTGTACTTCTTGGCGATCAACTCGCAGGGCCCCCAATTCGACCACTACGATTTGACGCTCTCCGCTGCCGCAGCGATTCCTCCTGATCGGTTCGAGGGGGACGTGCGATTAGGGGCGGACGAAGACGGCAGCGATGGGTGGACTTGGAGCGGCAGCACGGATGGTTGGCCGGTGGGCGAGGTGGCCTGTTTTGCCCGCGCGCAAGACAACGACGGGGCGTGGAGCGAAGTGGTTGGCGTGGTCGTGACCGTCGCTTCCTGGCAAAACCCCGCCAGTCCCCACGATGTCGACGGAGACGGCACGATCGAGCCGCTGGACGTGCTGTTGCTGATCAACGAGATCAACAGCGGCGGGACTCGGGATCTGCCGCCGCGAACCGCCGAAGATATCGACTTGCCCTTTTGGGATGTCAGCGGGGACGGCCGCTTGGACGCCCTCGATGTGCTGCTGGTGATCAATTACATCAATTCCCGGCTCAGCGGCAGCCTGCAAGCACCGCCGGCCGGCTCGGGCGAGGGCGAGGGGGGCAGTCATTCGGCAGACGCCGCCGACTTCGAATGGTTTGTCGCGCCAACGCGCGCGGGCGACACTCCGTTTTTCGCATCTCCCGACACGGGGCCGATGCGCAAGTCGTTCTTGCCGGGTGTGCAGTCCCCTTGGGATGACGACGAACTCCTGGACCAATTGCTGCACGAGCCCTTTGTCGACTCCCACGTGGACGACTTTTTCGCTGTGATTGGATAGCCGGATGAACCGTCGAACAGAAGGTTGGGATGAGATTGCGGGGAGGTGTACCCCCATCCGCACGAGACGATCCAATTCATTGGCAGGGAGGAGAGCGCCGAGCAACGCCCGTGTCGCTTGACGACGTTCTCCCCAATCGAGGAGGCAAGTCATGAACCGCGTCTCTCTGCTCGAATCGCCGCGGAACCGCACACGTTCCGCCAAGTCCCGCGACCAGCGCCACCTGCTGCGCCGCAGATCGTTGGGCATCGAACTGCTCGAAGACCGCCGGGTGCTGTCGGTGGTTTTCTCGGAGGGTTTTGAAGCAGGCTGGGGCGACTGGACGGCCAGTGCCGATGTGTGGCAAGTCGGTACGCCGACTTCCGGCCCCAGCAGTGCGTACGGCGGCAGTTCCGTGGCGGGCACGGTATTGAGCGGCAGCTACGCCGCGAACACGTCGAGCCGCTTGATCAGTCCTGCGCTCGATCTGCCGATGGTGGGCGATGGGGAGCGGCTGGAACTGCGATTCCAGCAGTGGTATGCCTACGCTTCCGGTGATTACGGCGAGGTCCAGATCTCCGTTGGGTCGGAGAGCCAGTGGAGCGAGTGGGAGACGTTGGCGCGTCCGGCCCCGACCGGTTCGTCAGCGGGGTGGTCGCTGGCGGCAGTGGACCTGACGTCGCAGGCGGGCCAGCGGGTGCGAATCGGTTTTATGCATCAGGCGAATTTTGCCACGGAGAGTTCGGGTTGGTACGTCGACGAGGTGGATTTGTGGCAAGGGGTTCCCGACGTGACTTGGCCGCAGGGGTTTGAGGACGGTTGGGGCGGTTGGTCGGCCAGCGCTGGCGTGTGGCAGGTCGGCGTTCCGGCGTCGGGGCCGGGCAGTGCCCATACGGGAAACTCGGTGGCGGGCACGGTGCTGAGCGGGATCTACCCGGCAAATACGGCCAGTCGGCTGGTCAGCCCGGTGATCGATTTGCCCGCGGTCACGGATGGGCAGCGTTTGGAGCTGCGGTTTCAGCAGTGGTATGCCTATGCTTCCGGCGATTACGGCGAGGTCCAGATTTCCGTTGGGGCAGAGGACCAGTGGAGCGAGTGGGAGACGTTGGCGCGTCCGGCGCCGACCGGTTCGTCAGCGGGGTGGTCGCTGGCGGCGGTGGACCTGACGGCGCAGGCAGGCCAGCGAGTGCGAATCGGTTTTATGCATCAGGCGAATTTTGCCACGGAGAGTTCGGGTTGGTACGTCGACGAGGTGGATTTGTGGCAAGGGGTTCCCGACGTGACTTGGCCGCAGGGGTTCGAGGGCGGCTGGGATGGCTGGTCGGCCAGTGCGGGCGTGTGGCAGGTCGGCGCTCCGGCGTCGGGACCGGGCAGTGCCTATGCAGGCAGCTCGGTGGCCGGCACGGTGCTGAGCGGGAACTACCCGGCAAGCACAACCAGCCGATTGGTCAGCCCGGTGATCGATTTGCCCGCGGTCACGGATGGGCAGCGTTTGGAACTGCGATTCCACCAGTGGTATGCCTATGCTTCCGGCGATTACGGCGAGGTCCAGATCTCCGTTTGGGCAGAGGACCAGTGGAGCGCGTGGCAGACATTGTCGCTTCCGGCCGCAACCGGTTCGTCCCCGGGGTGGTCGCTGGCGGCGGTGGACTTGACGGCGGAGGCGGGCCAGCGGGTGCGGATTGGCTTTACGCATCAGGCGGATTTCGCCGGGCAAAGCTCAGGTTGGTACGTCGACGAGGTGGATTTGTGGCAAGGGGTTCCCGACGTGACTTGGCCGCAGGGGTTCGAGGGCGGCTGGGATGGCTGGTCGGCCAG
>Ga0351919_10100_pt1 | contig 24497 bp, 18 predicted proteins | sample TotcelHT113001N6_FD_206845 | JGI IMG/M metagenome (GOLD analysis project Ga0351919, IMG submission 206845) | Enriched cells from coal bed in the Powder River Basin, Montana, United States - Total cells T11 rep1 HSBNCT.T11.300.1.N6 ...
AGATCGCGATATTCGCCTTTTTGGCCGCGGATCAGCGGCGCGAGCACGACCAGCCTGGTTCCTTCGGCCAGCTGGAGGATCCGCGCGATAATCTGTTCGCGAGTTTGCGCGGTGATGGGTTGGCCGCATTTCGGGCAGAACCCTTGGCCGACGCGGGCGAACAGGACACGCAGAAAGTCGTAGATTTCGGTGATCGTACCGACCGTCGAGCGGGGATTCGCACCGGTGGATTTCTGCGAGATCGAGATCGAGGGGCTCAAGCCGCCGATGTAATCCGCATCGGGTTTCGGCATCTGGCCCAGGAATTGCCGGGCGAAACTGGACAGACTTTCCACATACCGCCGTTGGCCTTCGGCGTACAGCGTATCGAAAGCCAGCGAACTCTTGCCCGATCCGCTGACGCCCGTCAAACAAATCAACGTGTTTCGGGGCAGGACCAAATCGACGTCCCGCAAGTTATGCTCGCGAGCGCCTTTGACAACGATATCGGAGGCCGGCATAGATGTTGAACGATTGCCCCAGAGACGAAAACCCCAACTGCTTCAGTATTGTAGGCAAGCGTCCGCCCGGCACAAGTCGCGTCGGCACAGCAGGCAGCCGACCGCCTGGGACGCCACACCACCCAGTGGAGGCGGGAAAGGCCATGCCGCCCCGTTCCCGGGAGACCCCGCTGACGGATGTTTTGCAGTTCCTCCATTGGGCAATCAACCGGCGCGACGCCGGTTGTGGCCCGTGTGAGCTGGTATAATCCAAGGCGGCGAAGTTTCGAGTTTTGCGTCAGCCCTAGGTTGCTGGGCCAGTCCCCCGGCGGGAAAGGACATGTCATGCGTGAAACGTTTGGATGGATCGCTGGAGCGGTGGTGTTCCTATGTTGGTCTCCCGTTTTGCCGGCGGCCGAATCGATCCATGTGACCGACGACGCGGGGCTGCAATCGGCGCTCCGCGGCGCCGGGCCGGGAACGGTCATCCGTCTGGCGTCCGGCCGCTATCAGCCGGACGTGTTCATGGCCAACTTGCAGGGCACCGCAGAGCGTCCGATCGTCATCGAAGGGGCGGATCCGGACCGGCCGCCGCTGTTCGAAGGCGGTACGACGGGATGGCAGTTGAGCGACTGTGCGCACCTGGTCTTGCGCAACCTCGCCATGCGGGGCCAGCGGGGAAACGGATTGAATATCGACGACGGCGGCAGCTTCGACACGCCTTCGCACCATGTGGTCTTGGAGAGAATCCAGGTGGCGGACGTCGGTCCTGTGGGCAACTTCGACGGCATTAAATTGTCCGGGGTGGTGGATTTCACGATCCGTGACTGTACGGTCGAAGGCTGGGGCGGCCAAGCGATCGACATGGTCGGCTGTCATCGCGGCGTGATCGACGGTTGTACGTTTCGAGGCAAGCCGGGTTACTCGCAGAGCACCGGCCCGCAGACCAAGGGCGGATCGCGCCGGATCGCCATCCGCCGCTGCTTGTTCCTGGACGCCGGCAGTCGCGCCGTGAACATCGGCGGTTCGACGGGCCTGGCTTACTTTCGCCCGCGCGGAGCGTTGTACGAGGCCCAGGACATCTCCGTCGAGGGTTGCGTGTTCGTGGCCGGCCAAGCGCCGCTGGCTTTCGTCGGCGTGGACGGCGCTGTGGTGCGTTACAACACGATCTATCAGCCTGGCAAGTGGGTGATGCGCATCCTGCAAGAAACCATCGAGCCGGGCTTTGCGCCGTGCCGCAACGGGCTTTTCGAGCGGAACCTGGTCGTCTTCCGCCGGGCCGACGTCCAGGTGCCGGTCAACATCGGCCCGCACACCCAACCCGAGTCCTTTGTCTTTGCCGACAACCTGTGGTACTGCGCCGACCGCCCGCAGGCGAGCCGCCCCGATCTGCCCGCTGCCGAAACAGGCGGCCTGTACGGAATCGATCCGCAGTTGACCTCGCTGGAAGAGGGCCGCTTACGCCCGCGGAATCCACAAGCCGTCCCGTTCGGCGCTTCGGCCTGGCCGGGACCGGCCGAGCACGCGGGGGCCCCCTGATCGGTGTCTCCGACTTGCGGCAATGCCCGCGGCAAAAGAACGGAAGGAGTTTCTCGGCCCCTCGTACTGTATCACGGCGAAGGGGCGGGCAGAACGCTCAGCGGCCGGACGTCGATCGAGGCGAATTCAGTTTGAGATGGGATGCATTTTCTGGCAGGCGAACTATGATCGATGTTGCGATCCTGGCCTTTCCCCGAAGGTGTCGATACCTCCATTCCCCTTTCACAACAAGGAATACGCCATGAGCCTGCTGCGAATACGGGCCCTTTATATTGCATTGATCTGTCTTGTCCCGCTTGCGCTGTCGCCAGCAGCTTTCGCGGCGCAAGATGTTGCCGCCAAGGTCGGTGATCAGTTGGCCGCCGAACCAGCTCCCGAACCGGCTCCTGCACTATCCCCTGCACCAGCTCCGCAACCAGACCCCCAGCCAGCTCCGCAACCAGACCTCAAGCCAGCTCCGCAACCAGACCTCAAGCCAGCGGCCAAGCCAGACGCTGAGCCAACCACCGAACCGGTCGCCGAAGTGGATAAGGAGGGTAGCAGGCTTGAAAATGCCCTAGCCGATGCGATTAAGCAGCACGCGGCAGGAGGCGTTCTTCTTGAAAAGATTAACGGCTTGATTGACCAGGTTCACCAAGCGTGCAAGGGGACGGCGGATGCGCGAAAACGAGACAGCCTAACACGACGCAAAGCAATAGAAGCAGCTCGAAAAGTGCATGCCTTGCCGCCAGAAGCAGAAGATGCTCTCGCATTCCAAGCCCTGCGGACTCAAGCCGAGGACGCCTACCGCAAAGCCCATGTGCGGCTCGTGATTGAGAGGGCCTGTCTACGCCGTTACCTCAAAGAACTCAGGAAGTCTCAGGACGATCTGAATGGGCATAACATTTCGGAAAAACTTCGGGACAACGCGTCCGAAGCGATCGAGCGAGCAATCGAAAAGCTAAGACGCGAAATCGGTGACGACAGCACCGAAACGAGCCCCGTCGTCCCGCCGAAAGAACCGCCCGCGGAGACGAATGATCAGCCCGCTCCATCCGATCCAAGCGGTGAGACCTCAAGCCAGCGGATCATCCAGGGAGCGCGGGATCTCCAGCGGCACGTGGATTCGTTCTTCCGACAGCCGCTGGTTACCAACATCCCGCCAGCGGAGTGTCTGGACGATTTCGCGCTGTTCGCGAGTCGCGATAGCAACGATAGCACGCGGTTTCTCGATGATGGTTTCATACTGGATTACCGATTCGATCATCCTGCCCGGTTCCCGCTGCCGGCTTGGGGGCTCAACGGCGAGTATCTGGAACGCCCGGGCGTGTTGATCTACGAAGGGATGCGGCTGGTGATCCGGCCCGACGGCCGCTACCAGGTGCGTTTCACCATCGGCACCCCCGCCATGCCCGTCACTCTTCAGATTCAGTTTGATCTGGCGGATCAGTGCACGGGCCAGGCATATACATTAACACTTCCGCCGATTACGATTCCACCGGAGAGCAAGCCGGCGGCGGCCACAGGCGAGCAGGCACCTAAGGCCGCATGCGAAAATCTCCAAACGATCCACCACGAGGGCTATCTGCCGATTCTCGATGGATATCCGCAATCGGAATCCGTTCACGTGATGCGACGGACCGGCACCGCGCGGTTCGGATACGGCGTCCGAGTGCCGTAGAATGCGCAAGTAACTGGTCGCGAGCGATGGAACTTGCTGCCGAACAAGCTCATGTCTAGCATTCAGGACAGGGTTTCGGACCAGGCACAGCTATCAAAGATGCCGGGGCGAAGGTACGAACTACGCATCCATTGTCTCCCTTCACGTTGACCGTGACCCGGTTCTCCGGGGTTATTCTCATCACGGTCCCCTTCTTTCCATCCAAGAGCCCCACGCAAACCTTCACGACATCGCCTGGTTTGTAACTCGCTTTAAGCACAACCGTTCTCCTGGTGCAAACTTCACGCGATACCTCAGGTTCTGAGAAAATGCTGCACGCAACGCGGTAATTGTAAATTCGACTTCCGTCTGTCGCAAGCAGGATCGTTTGCTCGGCCGCAATGAACAGTTTCCCCACAGTCACTGAATCAAAACCTGCTGGTGGAATGAGTTCGAGGCTCGGGCGTCTTAACCGGACCCCCTATCTTGATCGGTCCGAATTTTAGTTATGTGTCGAATGTGCCGAAGATAGGAGGGGGGACGGTCCCGGAACCCATTACCGTCGCGATTGAACTACGGAACACGCTTGAGGCCAGTTTCACCATGCCACGCGAATCATCAAGCGAGGGGGTTAATCAAATGCGTTTGCTCGATCTCCGATGGATGGTGCTGCTCGCGGTGTGCGTTGCTGGCGTGGGCTGGCGGGCAAGTCAGCTGAACAGCAATTCGGCAGCCATCGACGGCAACAAGTCGGCAGAGCCCGCGTTGATCCATCGCCATTTAAGCAGTGGGGCACAACCAATTATCGGCCGGCCGACGTCATCTGTGACGCCTCGCCATTACGATCCTAACGTGCAACCTGCAGTGGCAATCGGGAATGGGACGTTGCTGGCTACCGCCGCGATGGGACAGACCGGGTTCGCCGTGACCAAGGTCACCCAAAAGGTAGGCGGGCATACGTTTCACTGGCCGATCAAGAATGATCAATCCGTCGTTCGCCTTGTCGAATCAAGTCCGTTCACACTCACCGGTTCCGGTGTGCCATCGGATGAAATCAATCAGATCAAGGTGACCGGCAGCGGTGCAGGCACGGTGAGCCACGAGCCTGCGAAGACTCAGTCCGGCGACGACTGGGTCCACAACGTGTCGGTGACCGGAGCCGGCAGGACGGAACTCAAGATTGCGAAAGATGGGGATGGACAGTCCAGCTTTACCGTCAACATCGTAATCCCGACAAGCGACGATCAGAGACTACGACGCCCCGCTGTCTCGCACGCTTCGAACAACCTGTTCGCAGAACGTGTGTCGCCGATTCCGTCGCCCGTCAGCATCTACGGTAGCTACTTGACCCTCGCGGGGACTTTGGTCCTACCAGGAACGAATCTGGACTTTCCCATATTTCAGACAGTGAAACCCAACGAACACGAGTTTCTAAGTTTCGCGGTCAATACCAAGCCGATTCGTCCAAGGGAGGACGGTCGTTGGGAAGCCGAGGTGGATATTCCTCAGTTGCTAGCAGATGCCGAGGGGATTGTTCTGGCGCAGGCATCGGAACCAGGCGGGGCCTTCTATCGGTGCTCCGCTCCGCAACAACACATGAAATTCAAGGTGATCGCGGACAGAAATAGTTTACCAAAGCCCACAGCACTCGTGATCGCCGATGGTGACGGTAAGAAACTCAAACCGGTGAAAGAAGGCGAGTTCCTGTACAACAACCGCGCTTTCCAAGTCAAAGGTAGGGCCAAGGTCGATTCTGCGGCCGATACGCGGATGATGATTCTGCTGGACGGACAGCAGCAGGATATCAAAGACATTAAGGTGACCGGTGAGGACTGGACTGCCAATGTTACCGTCGACCACGACGGTGATTTCCGTATCGAAGCGGCAACCGTGCTTGGCAACTTGGCGGGCTCCAACTCTGACCCCATTACGCTGCGAATTCGGAAAGATGGTCCGGAGGTCGATAAGGTCGTTCCTACAACGCCTGAACTAAAGGAAATCAAGGTTATCTTCAACCGACCGATCCACCTTTCCGATGGCAAGAATTTCAACGAGGCTTTCATCCTCCGAGAGAGTCGCACTGGGGGCGCCGTCATTGCATCTCAAAAGCACAGCATCGCGGATAGGACCGTCACCCTGAGTTTCGTGGAGGTGCGGCCTGAAGTCTACACGTTGACGGTGGTCCACGATTACATCCAAGACGAGTTTGGCAACAAAATGGAGGCGGACTTCGAGACGCAGCTCTTCCGTCCGATCGGTGCGGAAACACCGGCCATTTCACGGGGAATCACGGGTCCTACGGGGCCCAACGTCGAGTTCCCTGAGTATACGAATCCGCGTAAGATCATCGACGGCTTCAATCCGTCCGACCGTGTCGAGACGCGCGTTTCCCGGCTGTACTACTATCGCGATGCCCATCGCGTCACACAGATCGTCAACCGGGATGTCAAATCGTACAATCGCGCGGCGGTGGACATGCAGCAGCAATTGGCCGACAAATCGCGGCAAATCGCCGACCAAGCGGCCGACGAGCGCCGAGCCAAAGAACGCGCAGCCATCGAGGCGGCGCAGAAGACACGTGAAGCAGAACGCGAGCTGCAAGAGGCCGAGGCGCGAGCGGTCAGTGCGGCGAATCAAGCGGCCAATGCAGGTGCCGACCTACAGCGGATTGACCAGCGTTTGAGGGGGCTTCCCGATGACCATCCTGATCGAGCCACCCTGCAAGCCCAATCGGACAACACACGAAATGTTCAAACGCAACTGGAACGCGTGGCCGAGTCGGCCCGCCGCACTGCCGAGTCGGCTTACCACCGCGTCCAGACGCTGCGTGCGACCGAAGCGGCGGCTTCCGAACAATGGCAGGCGTCGATTGCCGTCGAAGACCGCGCTCGGGAAGAGCAGTTTCGCCGCGAAGTCGCCGCCGCCCACGTAGACCCCGATACCTATGCTCCGGGAAAGCCCGGATCGGAGGATCCGGTGCGGCAGGTGTCGGTCTCCGTCATTGGGGAAGGTTTGATTCAGTTGCGGGGCCCGATCAAGGGCATCAACGTCATCCGGACGATGATCAATCAGATCGACGCGCCGGTGGGGCAGGTTCGCGTCGCCGTCCACACCGTGCAGATCAACGGCGAAAAGGGCGACCGGATGGAACAGGTCGCCGGGAAGATTCAGCGGTTCATCGACCATTCTCGCTTCCTTACGCTGCAATCCGCCGAGATGCTCCGCAAAGCCATCGTCTTGGTCGCTGCTCAGCGAGCAATGGAGCTTGGCGAGTGTGCCGGCATGACGCAGGAAGAACGCGACCGCCGGTACTTGCACTCTTTCTTCGGCACGGATTTCATCCACGAATTGGAGGTCATGGACTCGGAATTTCTAAAAACCGGCAACAAGCTGCTTTCACTCCACTCCATGGATTCGACCAGCTTGGCTTCGGCGATGTTCATCATGGCTCTAGCGAAGAACACGACCCGGATGGAGATCCTGCAGACGTTTGAAGGGATGCTGGCTGGTGAACTGCCGATGGCCGAGCAACACTATTTCGAGGCAGGATTGACGTGCGACGGCAAGCACAGGCTGTTCGACAAAACGTGCAAACGCGAGGACTTTCAGTTGTTGTCCGGGAATGCCCGTTTTCAATCGATCCGCGGTCTGTTCGACGTGGAAATCGCCGCCGACGATACCATGACGCCGATCCAGCGCGAATTCGTCCGGCTGGCGCAGATCTTCAAGAGCCGCCTGATCGTGGAGATGGAACTGAAGCAGCGCGTCATGGAGCGTTGCCTGATCGAAGAGCGACTGGGCGATCGCGAGAAAGAATTGCTCGAAGCAAAAGAGAAAGAAAACAAAGCGAAAGACTTGCTTGCCACGGCCCAACGTGCCATGCGCGATGGTCAGAAACGCCTGCTGATGGCCGTGAACACAACAACTGCCCAGACGCAGGCGACAAGAGATCAGGCGGAAAAGGCGAAACGCAGCGCACAGAAGGCGACCGAGCCGATTAGGACTTTATTGTTGAATGTTCTTAATACCGACGAGGAACTCGCAAAAGTTACCGGGCTTAGGCTTAACAACTACATAGGTGCGCTCGTACGAGAGGGGCGAGTTAAGGAGGCCAAAGAACTCGAACAAGTCTACGATAAGTCCCAGAATGCTTTCTTCGCCCCGGTTGATCCCAATCAAGCAGAAAGAATCTTCGGCACTAGACTAAGCGAGTTTCGCACCACGTTGTTGACGAAGCTCACAGAAATCGAGCAGGCACTCGGACTTGACGTGCTCGGTTACGAACCGGTCAAATACACGGATGAAATCGGAAAAGCTGTCCTCTTCACAGCGAGGCTTGATGAACAAGAAGTTGTCGTTAGCGTAAGTGCCGCGAACGAAGCCACGGTTGGGCAAGGACAACGATTGTTTGATACGAAGTTGGCGGACATCCGCGCCAAAGCGGAGGAAATCCTGAAGGCGTTTGCGCCGTTTAGCCTGACCGCAGATCAACAGAGAAAACTCGACCACGCCAACGAGCTTCTGACGCAAATCAGTGCGGCTCGCGAAAACGAAAGATTGGATAATCTGCTCCGAGCCCATACGATGTTCGTGCTGTATTGCGAGGTGCTTGCACAGCTGACAGAACGATCGGGACAAATCGTTCGTGAGATGGATCAGATTGTTGCGTACGTGGATAGCGACGAGCCACGTGTCAACGAGCTTTTCTCTCGCTGGCTGGTTTGCGAACGCGATTACTCAAATCTCGCGATGGATATGGCCCAATTTTCGGCGGGAACCGAAGCGTTCAGGGCACTGCTCGCAGCCGATCTCGACTATCAATTCGCCCGACGAAATGCCGAAGCCGCCCGCCGTCCTCTGGACCACAAGAAATTCCTCGACATGCTGGTCGACGAGATGGAAGACAAGTTCATCGAGTTGCTCGAGGGCACGCGTGCGCACACGGCGAATATCGATGGCTACATCAAGCGGCTGATGACGTCGCTGGATGACGATTTCAACACGCAGTTTTACTACCCGACGTTCCGCAAGGTGCGTCTGGCGAGCCAATTGTGGGACGTTCAGATGGGGCAGGTCGAGACCACGAACGTGCTGGCCAACAACCGTGCGTTTGCCAAGGTTTCGCCTCAAGCGACGATGGAATTCGATCTGCCGAAGCGCAACATCGTGATTGCGGAGGCGATCGACGGAGCCAAGGCCATGATCGACGACGTGGGGGCGTTGGCGCAAGATCCAACGTTTCTGGCAATGGCCAAACTGCACAGCGGGCAACCGACGTCGTCACCGGGTCCGGGCGCGACGGGAGGTTTGGCGACCGTGCGAAACGTATTGCCGGGGCTGTCGACCGATACCGCCGAAGCCGTACTGGGCCAGCAGGGCCCGGGCGGAGCACAATTCGGCGCGGCTCTGGAGGGCTTGATTCCCGATCCGGCGATCTACAAGTTCGAGACGGGCACCGGCTGGGAAATCCGTCCGGTGATCCAGCCCGACGGCCAGGCGGTCGTGTTTGGCTTCAACTATATGTACAGCACCAACATCCGCGAACCCGTCCGAGCCGATGAAAAACACTTGGGCCGCGTCAAACGGCACTTCGTCGATACCGATGTCCAGTTGAGTAACTTTGAGTTGCGCGAAGTCAGCCGGTACACGGTGGCATTGAAGGCGTCGCGCACCTCCCGCGGCGTGCCGCTGCTCGAAGATATTCCGTGGGCCGGTGTTCTGTTCCGCCCACTGCCTAGCGCCGAGTCGTCGCTCCAGCAGAATATCATTCTGTCCCAGGCAACGATTTTCCCGACGCTGTTCGACCTGATGGGCTTGCGTTGGGCTCCGGTCGTGGCGGATCTGGATCCGCTGCGATTGTCGAACGACGAATTCATTGTGCGAAATCGCCGGCGCATGCTGACCAATCGCGTGTTTGATCATTCGAGTTCCGAGGTCGATCGATTCCTTCGGGTTCCAGACTCCGAACGCCGCATGGATCTGTACCGCTCGCAGGAGACGATTCCCAGCGTGCATCCCAACGGTTATTCGGGCCCGGGTGCGAATCTTCTCGACAGCCATCTTCAGGAAGGTTATACGCCGACCAACCAGCCCGAGACACAATACGCACCAGGGCAATCGCCCGAAGGCAGTCCGATGCGTCCGCAGTATCCGTTGTTTCCACCGCATTCCTTCCCTGCGCTGGATGCGCCGCAACGCGGACGCGACAGCGATCAGGATGCGGCACCGAACGGGACCGGCATTCCCGAGCGTCTTGAGCAGCCGCTGTCGCAGTCCATCGGGCCTCCGGTCAAGCCCCTCACGATGCCTTCCGCCGCAAATCGCGAGAAAGCGTCTCGAGGCGGGCTGGCGGAAGATGATGAGGTGACCCGCACGGCTTACCTGCAACCCGTGCCTCGGACATCCTCCCTTCCGGCGAGATCGCAGGCGACAGGGCGAGAGGCACCGCTGTTGCTGCGGCAGGTGGAGTTGCGGCGGCTTCCGCTCGTAGACGGAACCATTCGAAGCAACTAACGGCCATCCCCGGAGTCTCTGACGATGAAACGTCCCACTGGATTGCTGTACCTTGCGGCGGCCGCATTTGTGGTGGTCGTCGCCGCCGGTCCGCATCGCGGGGCGACACGATCGTCAACAACTTGTTCGTTGCCGAATCATGACTACCAGTATCGTGAGTTCTCCCAGCCGGTACGGTCGGTCAGCGCCGTCGGGATCCTCGTTCGCGAGCCTCTACCGATCGCTGGAATGACCGAATTCGAACGTGAACGCCTGCGGCGTACGGGCGACCCTGTCGCGTTGCGCGCCGTCAAGGCATTTCAGTTTGTCGACCGCCCTCGATTGCGCGTGGACCACTGTTCGATCTCGCAAATCACCGTCAACGTGTACGAAAGCGGCGACTGGACACTCAGCCTCCGCGCGGATCAGAACCCGATCCAACTGGTACCGCCGGAAATTGACCGCGACGTGACAACCTCCGAGGAGAGCTTCAAATTCACGGACCATATCAAGCGGAATCTTTTCCAGGTACAGCTCCGTTGTTACGCCCGTACAGGTGGAGCGACGTCCGAGAATGCCCTCGGGAAACCGGTGGTAATCCCGTTGGATGTCGCCTCGTTTTGGGTACAGCGTCAGCAACCCCGCTGGTACGTCGATACGGGGAATGACCCCTGGATCACGCAGTACTTCGACATCATCGATCGCGTGGAAATCGAATTCACGTATGGAGATCGAGTTCCGGTAAGAGCAGAGGAGCGACGATCGTGGCAGAAAAAATGATCCACAACGTCCTGATCGGCGTCGGAATCCTGGTGTTGTTGACGCCGTCGATTCGAGCCGCTCACCGTCCATCCCGCAACGTGCCTCCCACGGACGAGATCGAACTGCTCGACCCCAACGCGGACCCCCTGGGGCGGCCGGCCGTCGAACTGCAACACAGCGCTCACGGCTTGCATGTTGACATCCCTCCGGCGGTCTTGGTGCATAAATACTACTACACCGGCGACCGGTCGTTCCAGGCCCAGATGCTGCCCGGCGGGCCGTCGATCATTGTCGTCAATCACCCGAAAACCGGCGAGCGGTGTTATATCCAGGCCCAGATGCTGCCCGGCGCGCCGCGCGTGACCTACACCGCGCACGCGATCGAATATGATTACGGCGAGAATGGGATCACGGTCCACTTCGGCCTGTTCGGCACGCCGACGATCAAGTACCGTAGCGGGTTGACCTGGGGCACGAAAATGAGCAACTTGGTCCATGCGGAGCAAGTCAAGGCGAAAACCCTGCAGATGGCGGCCGGTTCCAAAGCGCTGGCATCCGCCTCGCACACCACGCTGAAAGCCGCCGGAGTCCACGGCTCCGAGGCGGTCCAGACGGTGACGCTGCCCGTGCAAAACGTGCTCCGTGTGCTGCCCTTTGGGGCCGCCATCCTCGATCCCGACCGGCATAAAATATGGGCCGAAAAAGTCGCCGAACACCAGCGGCAGCATGAGGTCGAACATGCCGCCAAAATGCAGGGACGCAACGAGCTGACGATCAGGACCAATCGGTGACAGCAGCACTCAGGAACTCGGCCGCGACGTTGTGTAACCTTGTGTAACGCCCTGGCGTTCGCGCTTGGTCCAGTTGATCAGGCCGCCGGAGATCAGGATCTCCAGTTGACGGCTGGAAAGCTGATGCTCGGTTCCGAACGCGCGACCGATCTCGGGACACTCGACCGTGACCGTTCTTCCGGCTCGTAGTTGCCGCTTCAGATCGGTCATCCTCAATCGCATCCCCGGCTCGAGTCGCTCGTAGACGTCCACGTCCAGCAAGGTCAAAGGGACGACGCCGAAATTGATCAGGTTTTGCCAGTGGATGCGGGCGAAGCTCTTGGCGATGACCACGCGCAGACCCAAGAAGCGAGGTGCCAGCGCGGCATGTTCGCGGCTGGATCCCTGGCCGTAATTTTCGCCGCCAACGACCGCATGGCCTCCCTGCTCCCGCACGTCCCGCGCCCGCTGGGCATAAGTTGCGTCGACGATGTCGAAACAAAACTTGCTGATCTCCGGGATGTTGCTTCGAAACGGCAAGACGCGCGTGCCGGCGGGAAGGATTCCGTCGGTGGAAAAGTGATCTCCGAGCTTGAGCAGGACGGGCACCATCAGGTCGTCCGGAAGCGGGTCGAACGACGGCAGGGAAACGATGTTTTCACCCTTGACCAGATCGACGCTGCGGCTCTCTTCCGCCGGCAGCGGGGCCATCAGCATTTGCGTGTTGATCAACGGCTGGTCGGGATCCGACACGCGGGGATACGGCATGTCCAACGTGCGCGGGTCCGTAATGACTCCGCGCAGTGCGGAGGCGGCGGCTGTCTCCGGACTGACGAGACATACCTTGTCTTCGCGCGTTCCGGACCGGCCGGGGAAGTTGCGCGGGACCGTCCGCAGACTGAGCGTCTTGGTCGCGGGGGCCTGGCCCATCCCAATGCAGCCGTTGCATCCCGCTTGATGAAACCGCGCTCCGGCGCGCACCAGTGCGAGCACGTGCCCGTCCTGCACCAGGTTCTCGAGAATTTGCCGCGACGCGGGATTGATGTCGAACGAAACCTGATGCGCGGTTTGTTTTCCTTTGACGATCTCGGCCACCACGGCCAAATCGCGATAACCCGGATTGGCCGACGAACCGATGTAGGCCTGAGAAATGGGCTGTCCGGCGACTTCCCGAACCGGCACCACGTTGCCCGGACTGGACGGCATGGCGATCAATGGTTCCAACCGGCTCAAGTCGATCTCTTCATACCGGTCATAATCTGCCCCGTCGTCCGCCTGCAACGGGACCCAATCGTGCTCTCGTTGTTGGGAGCGGAGAAATTTTCGCACTTCCTCGTCGGACGGAAAAACGCTCGACGTCGCTCCCGATTCCGCGCCCATGTTCGCGATCACGTGGCGATCCATGGCCGAAAGCGAAGCCAAACCGGGCCCGCAGTATTCGAGCACGTAGCCGACGGCGCCCTTGACGCCCCAGCGGCGCAGGAATTCCAGAATGACGTCCTTGGCGCTGACCCAGTCGGGCAATTGCCCGTCAAGCCGGATCTGCCAGACTCTGGGCATCTTCACGTAACAAGGAAAACCCGCCATGGCCATCGCGACTTCGGAGCCGCCGGCGCCGATGGCCAGCATTCCGATGGCCCCGGCCGCAGGCGTATGGCTGTCGGAACCGAGCATCGTCGCGCCCGGCTTGCCGAACTTCTCCTGGTGGACGGGGTGGCTCACGCCATTGCCCGGTTTGCTGTACCACACGCCGAAGCGGCGGCAGGCGCTTTCCAGGAACCGGTGATCCTCCGGGTTCTTGCTGTCGGCCTGGATCAAATTGTGATCGACGTATTGCGCCGAGCAGTCGGTCTTGACTCGATCCAGCCCCATGGCTTCAAGTTCAAGCATCACGAGCGTCCCGGTCGCGTCTTGAGTCAAGGTCTGATCGATGCGGATCCCGATCTCGTTTCCGGCCGCAAGCTGGCCTTCGACCAGATGGGAAGCAATCAGTTTTGTGGTCAAGTTCTGTTTCATCGGTTCGCCTCTGGCCTTGTGAATCCGCCTGACGCGGCTGAGTCCGCAGCCCGGAGTAGCATGGCTCTCTCAAGCCGTGCCGTCCAACTCCTGCACGGCTCGGAGAGCCATGCTACGAAGAGGCGCGGTCCAATGCGTGCTTCCGTGCCGCAAACGCGATGCCATTGGGCGCGACGTCGAGAAGGTGTTCGGGCATTGATCCCGACAGGCGTCCGGGCGACTGTCGGGCCCGAAATGTCGCAGCACTCCGCCAAATTGTCGCAGTGCCCCGCATGCTGAAGCATGATCTCCAACGACGCTGCTTCAACCGGTACGTGCTTTGCACGGCTGTTTGAGTCAGAAGATCACCAAGTCGAAGTGCGATCAGACGAAGGAGAAACAGCCATGTTTGGACGAAGCCTTGAACTTTTCAAGTTGTTCGGATTCTCGGTGCGTGTTGACGCGAGTTGGATCCTGATCGCGATTCTTGTCGCCTGGTCGCTGGCCAGCGGCCTTTTCCCTCGCTACTACCCCGGCCTATCGAACACCATGTACTGGTGGATGGCAATTCTGGGCACACTGGGGTTATTTATCTCGATCGTGCTGCACGAGTTTGCCCATTCCTGGGTCGCCAGACGGGAGGGAATAAACATGCGGGGCATTACGCTGTTTCTCTTTGGCGGGGTGGCTCAAATGGATGGCGAGCCGAACAGTCCGGGCGCCGAATTCCGGATCGCGATTGCCGGTCCGATCGCTAGTGTGTTCATCGCGGCAGCATCGTTCGGGCTGTGGCGGTTGAGCGCGGGCATTGACGGAGCCCTGCTGATTGGTGCCGTGTTCTGGTACTTGGGATTTATCAACACGATCTTGGTACTTTTCAACATGGTTCCAGCTTTTCCGCTGGACGGCGGAAGAGTTCTCCGCTCGCTGCTTTGGCAGACGACGGGCAGTCTGCGAAAAGCCACCCAGATCAGTTCCTTTATTGGATCCGCCTTTGGTCTGTTCTTAATCGCCCTCGGCGTGATCCAGTTCATCTCGGGAAATTTCATTGGCGGAATGTGGTGGTTCCTGTTGGGGATGTTCTTGCGAGGCGCAGCATCGATGTCGTACCAACAGGTCCTGATCCGACGGGCGCTGGAAGGCGAGCCGATTCGGCGGTTCGTGCAACCGCAGGTGCAAACCGTATCGCCTTCGACGACGATCCAACAGTTCGTGGATGACTACATCTACCGGCACCACTTTAAGATGTTTCCGGTGGTCAGTGGTGGCCAGCTTGTCGGCTGCGTCAAGACGCAGCGTGTCAAAGACGTGCCTCGAGAGGAATGGGCGCTGCACAAGGTTGGCGAACTTGCCGAACCGTGCTCAGAGCAGAATATGATCGAACCCGAAGCGGACGCCCTGCAGGCATTCTCCAAGATGAGCGAGGACGGCAACTCACGCTTGATGGTCGTCCGTAACGGGCAACTGGAAGGGATCATCAGTCTCCGAGACATGATGCGTCTGATTTCCTTCAAGCTCGATCTTGAGCAGAGCGAGCGCGTGGGTACCGCCGCGTGAGCAACTCACGCGACATGATTCGACTCTCGCCTCGCTCGGCTCATGTTGGCTGAGCGGACAGCAGTTTCGCATCGAGCGTAATCTCCGCCGCAGAAAGGACTTTGGAGACCGGACAATTCCGCTTTGCCTCTTCTGCTAAACGTTGAAACGTGTCCTCGTCGACGCCGGGAACGTCGGCTTCGGTCTCCAATTCGATCTTGGGAATGGCGAAGCCACCGGCGTTTTTCTCCAAGTGAACTCGTGCGGTGGTCTCGATTCTCGTGGGCGGGTGCCCCGCCTCGCTCAGTGCATGAGCCAAGGCCATCGAAAAACAGCCCGCGTGGGCGCCACCGATCAGCTCTTCGGGATTGCTTCCAGCCCCGTCCTCGAATCGTGCACCGTAGTCGTAGGGCACGTCGAGCTTTCCGCCTCCCAGCGCGATGGTGCCTTGGCCTTGTTTCAGATTTCCTTCCCACTTTGCATGCGCTTTGCGGATCGTCATCGATTAACTCCTCTCACAAATAATCGGGCGGTTCCAGAACTCTGGGGAAAAACCTGGGCAACTCGTGTGCCAATCTCTTTCCGGTGTTTCTGCGTGGACCGAGTAGCAGTCCGCGATCGCCAACGTTCGCGTCTCGATCGTAAGCTTACGAAGTGCTAGCAGGATCGGGCTCGTGAAGGTGATGCCCCCCGCTTGCCCGGGGAGCTTCACGTTAGCCGCTACAAAGGCGGATACCTCGAATCCTCTTCTGTGGAGAGCGCTCGTGTGTAGCAACAAGCGTAACCATCCCCCGGGCAAGCGGGCTGTCGATTTAATGTGTTTGGCGCATATTCCGTGGGATCGCACCCGTTGGAGTTCACGCTTTAGCGTGTTTCTGCCGGAGGGGAAAGACACGCTGAAGCGTGAACTCCAACATACGCCGCCTTCGATCGCAGCCCGGGCAGCCCCCGCGCGGGGAAAGACACGCTGAAGCGTGAACTCCAACATCCAGGACGGACCCCACAGCATTAAATCAACAGCCTGCAAGCCGGGGGCATTCGCCGATGCTAGCACTGAACGCATTTCGCGAGATTACGATCAAGGCCAACGTCCGGCTTGCCGGCGCCGTTCAAGTCTTCTCAGATGCCCCATGTTAACACTTGCCGCGTCCGGCCGGGTAAACCGGCAGCTTTCTCGGCAAAAAACGGCGGAAATCGAAGTTGCATCGAGACTTGGGACACGATAGCTTAATGGACAACCCACCGTGGCAAAGCTCTCCCCCGTAACCTTCCGAATGTAAATGGGGCTGCCCATGTCCGAGTCGGAGGTGTTTGCCGCCAACTTGAGACGGTTGATCGACGCCTCGCCGCTGTCCGAGCGACAGATCGCGGAGCGGTCGGGCGTCAGTATCAAGACGCTCGCGCGCTGGCTGCAAGTCGGCGCGCAGAAACCGACACGCCGCCCGCCCCAAACACTGCTGCAACTGGCCCGCGTGCTGAACGTCCCCACGGACGAGCTGTGGCGCGGCGAAACCGCTTGTGCTTGCATTCAATATGGCGAGAAGGTCAAAGACCTGATCGGCCGCTGGGAGCGCTTGGGGGTAAACTATCAGGATATTACACGATGGATCGATGCGGCCTGGATCGCAGCCCGCGTGGTCGAACGATTTTGCCGGGAAGAAGCGGACTTGGCGGGCATTGTCGCCAAGGTCAAGACGCTGCGGACCGAGGGCGAGTTGCAGAGCTATCTGGAGAGCATGGTTCGCGAGTGGGATCTGGACGAAGCCGAGTCGTACAAGCGACTGGTCGAATCCACACAGAAGTTCGTGTTCGCCGTCCTGCCGCGCGATCCGGACCAGATGGGCGCCTGGTTCCGCCGCGTCCACCCGCGCCGCTGGGCCAACCTCCTGGCTCGCCGAAAGCTGGACGACGAAACGGAACTGGTCGCGCTGATCCGCAACCTGCTGACCGAAGGCCTATCGCCCCACGAAGCCTACGAGGCGATCGTGCGATTGTCGAACTAAACAACAGCTATCCAACGAGAAAGGACGCAGTACGCTATGGCGAAAAAGAAAATCCTGATGCTGGTCGGCGACTTTGTGGAGGACTACGAGGTCATGGTTCCGTTTCAGATGTTGCTGATGGCGGGCCACGAAGTTCATGCCGCGTGCCCCGGAAAACCTGCCGGGGACACGGTGGCCACGGCGATTCACGACTTTGAAGGCCACCAGACGTACAGCGAGAAACGCGGACATAACTTTCGTCTGAACGCTGCGTTCGACGAACTGGACGAAACCGTTTACCACGCGCTGGTGATTCCCGGCGGCCGGGCGCCGGAATATTTGCGGTTGAACGCCAGGGTCCTGGATGTGGTGCGGCATTTCGCGGCGGCGGACAAGCCGATCGCGGCGATCTGTCATGGCCCGCAGCTATTGGCGGCGGCGGGCGTGCTGCAAGGCAAAGCGTGCTGCGCTTACCCGGCGGTCGGCCCGGAAGTCACCGGTTGTGGCGGTTCGTTCGTCCCCGCCAGCGAGTCGTTCGACAACGCGCACGTGGACGGCAACTTGGTGACAGCGCCGGCCTGGCCCGCGCACCCGGCTTGGATGCGCGCTTTTCTGGGTGTGCTGGGGACGCAGATCGTCACCTAGGCCGACGCCCCGGGGAACTCACGACGACACCGCCGTCAACCTGAACGATCTACAAGCCGGCTTCGTTCAACGCCCAGCCGCAGGTGCCGCGAGACGCGCGGGCGTGATTCCAGGTTTCCGGCTATAATCAACCGGGGACTTGGCAGAAATCGATCGGGAGGCTGGATCATGAGAAGGGAAACCACGGGAACCATTGTGGCCGGAATGCTGAAACTGGATGAACGCATCGACTTGCCGGATAACAGCCGTGTGCGCGTGGCCGTCGAGTCCTTGGAGGAATGGCGGACCCGATTCAAAGCCGGTCTGAAGGCGTGGCAGCAGCTTCGCCAAGACCAGCCGATCAACTCCGGCGGGCGCCGCTATACACGGGACGAATTGCATGAACGCCATTGACACCAACGTGCTCGTCTACTTTGTTGATGAACACGAAACTGCAAAGCAGGCCAAAGCGACTGAGTTGCTGGAAGATCTCAGCGAGGAAGAAACGGAAACCGCGCTCCTTTGGCAGGTGGCCGTCGAGTTCCTGAGTTGTCTGCGGCGGTGGGAGAACGAAGGTCGCATCGATCGGATGACAATCCGAGAGCAGGTGAAACGTCTGGAAAACACGTTCCCCTGCGTCATGCCGTCACGCTCACTGCTCGGCAGGTCACTCGACTTGAGTTCCCGCTACAGCCTTTCGCACTGGGACAGCCTGCTCTTGGCGGCCTGCGAGGACGCTGGCGTAGACACGCTGTACAGCGAGGATCTGGACGACGGCATGACCTACGACGCCGTCACGGTCGTTAACCCGTTCGCATAACGCGAACTTCGCATGCTGTTCCACGATTCTGCCAAGTTTCGATTTTCGGACCGCGTTGCGGCGTCAGATCAGCCATTTCGTCCGGTATTCGCGGCGTACAAACCGAGCGGCTTCGGGGGCGTTGGTAGCTTCCATCTTCTCGCCGTCCCAATCCAGATTCTGGCCGGCGCGGAGGCCGACCACGCCCGCCAGGCCGATCTCGGTGAGCTTGCCGCCGATATCGAAGTCGGAGAACGTCTTACCCTGGCCGCGGCAGGCGTCGAGCCATTCCTGGCCGTGGTTTGCGTTCCGCGGAAGGGTCTCGGGAATATCTTTGGTGGCGTCGTGGTGCAGCACGTCCTTCAGGCGGGGCTCGCCGTCCAGGCGGATCAGGCCGCCGGTATTCCAGTGACTGGTGTAGATGCAGCCCTTTTCGCCGATGATCATCAGGCCGTTGGGCGCCTTGTCTTTGTACACATCGACCAGCGGCTGGAGCACCTCGGCCGCAGGTGTGCCGCTGCCCTGCCAGTGCAGCACGACGGGCACGAGACTGCCGCGCGCGGGGAAGTGAAACTCCACCGCGGCCTTGCCGGCGGTCTGCTTGCCGTCCTGCACGTTGATGACGATCCGTTCGGGATAGCCCAGCTCGAGCGCCCGCATCGGCAGATTGATCGCGTGACAGCAGATATCCGCCAGGCCGCCGTTGCCGAAGTCGAACCAGCTGCGCCAGCGGAATGGATGATAGACATCTCTCTTGAACGGCCGCATGGCCGATGGCCCGACCCACAGGTCCCAGTTAAAGCCTTCCGGAACGGGGTCTTCGCCTTCGGCGCTGCCCTCGTTGGCCGTGACGCCGACGCCCCAATGATAAATCTCGCGGATCTGGCCCAGCGCGCCGGCCTGGATGACCTCGGTACAGCGGCGGAGCGACGCGCTGGCGCTGCCCTGGTTGCCCATCTGGGTAACGACGTTGCAGGTCCGCGACAGTTCGCGGAGTTCGCGGGCCTCGGCCACGCTGTGCGTCAGCGGTTTCTCGCAGTAAATGTGCTTGCCGGCTTTCATGAACGCCTTGCACAAGGGAGCATGCCAGTGGTCGGGCGTGGCGATCAGGACGGCGTCGAGGCTGGATGCGTTGTCGAGCAATCGGCGATAATCTTCATATGCCTTGGCATCCTTGGTCGCCTCGCCGCCGGAGTTCAAGGCGTCGGTCCGCGCCCGGTCGATCATTCCCGGATCCGGATCGCACAGGGCCACCAAATTCGCGCCGCCGGACAGCAGGCCCTTCATTACGCCGCGTCCTTGCCCGCCGCAGCCGACCAGCGCGAGGTTCAGCTTGCTGTTGGCGGCTGTCGATCCGGCTTCGGCACCCGACAAGATCAGCGGCCGGCTGAACGCCGCCGCCCCCAACGCTGTCGCTGAAGCCATAAGAAAACTGCGCCGCGAGGAACGATTTCGTTTCATGGAGTCACCTGAAATTAATGAAAGGTCCTGGCTCTTCCGGTCTCAGGTGCGAACACCGCACCGTCCGGCGCTTCATCCATAACACGCATTGTACCATTTGGCGCTAACGCCTTAAACGCGGGCGGCGGGCGAAATCTCGGTGACTTCGCCTCTGCGCCGCGTGACTTCGGTTGTTGCCGTGAAAAGCTATTTCTTCGGCGTCGCGTCGGCCGACAGATCGCCGATGGCGAACTGGATGCCGTCGAGGAAAAACTGGTTCACCGCCGCATCCTGGAATACGTTCTGAGCATGTCCCAGCGAGCAGTAGAAGACCCGGCCCTGGCCGGCGTTCTTGATCCAGGCCACGGCGTAGTCGTTGTCCTGGCGCCCGCCCTTGGTGGCCGCCACGTCGCCGGTGTCCTTGTCCGACAGATCCAGGCTGATCAGCACGCGACGGTCGTTGCGGGTGTAGGGATCCTTGAACTGGTAGATCTCGTCGCGGAGCTTGAATCCCTCGCCGCCAAAGGCGCGGACGAGCGAATGGTCCGGTTCGTCCAGCTTGAAGGCCCACGTCCCTCCGCCGCCCCAGGGATGCCCGGCGAACAGTCCGCCCATCAGACTGGCGCCCTCAGGCCAGTTGTAGAAGTTGTCCGTCGCGGCGTGGATGCCTACCAACCCCTTGCCGCCGGTCACAAAATCGAGCAGCAGCTGCTTCTGCTCGTCCGAGAATTTCAGACCCGTTGTATTGTTCAAGACGACGGCGTCGTATTTGGCCAGATTGTCCGCGGTGAAGACCTCATAGTCGCGCGAGAGATCGACGGTGTACGCTCCGGTCTTCTGCCCCATTCGTTCGATGGCCTTGTTGCCGCCGGCGATGCCGTGACCGTGAAAGAAGCCTTCGCAGCGCCAGAAGACGAGGATCCGGCGCGGCTGCTTGGGGACGGCTGCGGCTTTGGCCGGCAGAGCCGCCTCGATCTTTTCCAGGTCGGCGGCCGACAGGTCCGGAACCGTGTCCGAAGACGGACGCTTCGCCGCCGGCTTGCCCTGGGCCATCGCCTCGTTGGACCAGCCCGCGGCCATCGCGGCCGCAAGGACCATCGCCCCGATCCACACACGTCGCCACAAGATGATTCTCATCGACATACTCCTTGCTCCATTTCCGATTCTTCTTAGAAGCCGGGAACCGATCCAGGCTCATTTCAACCATCTATCTTACCAATCCTCCCGCGTCATTGGCATCCGAGAGGGCGCGAAATCCTTGCGCATGGGGCGGAAAGAAGCAAACGGACGCGCAGGCAAGCACGGACCGGCGGTGACGCGGCGTCAGCCCCCGCCTCCGCGGTCTAATCCCGCGGCTAGGCGCATCCTCCTCTTGCATAAGGACCCGACTGCGGATCTCTCTTCTCTGGCTCCCCGCATCGCCGCTCCGACGGCGAAGGGGGAGACAATGCGCGCCGATCATCTATTACTAGCGCCAGTACTCTCGCGCAGGTCCCGTTACGCGGCTCTCCCATCCACTCGACCTCCACGGAAACGATTCCAACAACGGGAGCGGATCCCAGGCGATCCGGGACCACCGCCGAGCCTGTTCCTCCCACTCGTCCCACGGAATCCGCCGCTGGACGAGCGTCCTCGCGGCATCCAGCCGCCCGATCGATTCAAGATAGTCGAAATACTTGAAATCGTCGTGCATGAACGTCGTGCGACTCAGACAGAAATCCTTGAGCGGATTCCGTCCCGTAGCGAACCACGCGTTGGGGATACCATAGGCGTCGGCCACCACCAGGCCGTGCAGGCTGCTGGCGGCCACTCGCCGGCAGGCGGTCAGCCGCCGGATGTACGCTGGCGGTGAACAACAGGGATTGATCAGGATCACTCGCCGACGATCCGCCGGGCGCGAACCCAGACGCTTGGCAAACAGGATCCAGGCCAGCAGAGGATAATCGATGTAGTGCGGGATGATGCCCCAGTCGTAGACCGGATCCGAACGCCCCGGGAAGAGCAACGGCAGGAGCAAGGCCGGATCGCCTAACGGCACGTCAGCCGGATAACCGCAGCGGGCCAGAGCCGCCCGCGTCCGCGGCCCCCGCACGGCGTGAACGGTCAGTCCGGCGGGGATTCGCGCGTCGCCGGCGATCAGCCCCGAACCCCAGATGTGCCAACCGGGATGGCACGATTGGACCACGCTGCCCACCGCCGCCAACACGGGCCGTCCGGCCGCCCCCGACCACCGCACCGCCTGCCCGCTCAACCATCGCACCAGGTGGGGACTGATCCCATCGCCAAAGTTGGGAACGGTTCGCCACCAGTAGGATTCAATCACGGTTGTGCCTTTCCCGCGGCTGCTTCGTGCGGCTGGCCGAGGCCGGCAGGTTCCGCGTCGGCCTCACTCGCGACGGCCGTTCGATCCGCCAGGACCCGCTCCAGCATCGCGTGATCGACTCGGAACAGGTCGAAGCGGGCCGTGGTCTGACTGGCTGACACCACCGGCACGAATACCTCGGGGTAGTCGCTCAACCAGCCGCCCCACCCGTCAAACCGCTCGGCTCGCGGGCGGGCATCCCGGATTGCCGATACAAGGCTGGCCCGCTGTCGCCGGACGTACTCCAGTGCTTGCTCTCGGCTGGCCAGGTAGGGCGGCCGGCAAGGCGCAAATTGTCGCCTGGAACCAAAAAACGGATAGTACCGGTCACCGAACACACACACCCGGGTGCCGGGCGGTTCAGCCTGCTCCAGCATCTGAAACATCCGGTCGCGGAACGTCGTGTCGTAGTGCCGCGCGTAACCATCGTGCCAGCCGCGACTGATTTCATAGACGCCCCAGCCGGCCGCACCGGCCAGAGCGATGCCGCCCACCGCGGCACACGTCCACACTATCCGCCGCGGCACGCTTCGCAACATGCCGACGATCAGCATGATCAACAACACGTTCAAGGCGAGCAGGGCGGTATCCACGATCTGACCGTTTTGAGCGCGCCGCGCGTTGTCGTAGAACTGCCACGCGGCGGCAAGGCCGAGAATCACCGGCGGCGGAAGCGAGAGTCCCATCCGCCACCTCCGGACCGGATCTCGCCCCCGCAAGGCGCGCGAGAGGTCCTGAACCAGCACCCCCAGCGCGTACACGCCCAGCGTCAGCAGGCACAGCCCGAAACGGGCCGGCAGGTAGCGGCCCCGGAGCATGTTCATGGTTCCAGGCACCGTCTCTACGACAAACGGAGTCAGGCCGAAAACCAGACCGCAACCCACGATCAGAACCGCCAGCAGCAGCCGCCGTCCTCCGTCCTCCGCTCGCCCGCCGCGCACCCAAACCCAGGTTCCCGAGCCGATCAGCCAAGCGACCAACGTCGGCAGCATCAAAAAGGCCGCCAAATGACACGGGCCCGTCATGGATTGAATGGCCTCGATCAACAGCGGGAACACATCCGGGCTGTTGTTGCCCAACAGCGTCGACTCCCACAACTGCGGACGGATCTGCAACAGCATGTCGATCCGTCCGCCGATCCCCTTGGGATAGATGGGCGTCCCGGTAATCCAGAAATTCCGCAGGTACCAAAACCCGCTCCAGATCGCGGTCCCTGCGATGCCGGCTGCGACCAGTTTCAAACCCCTCCACGCAGGTGCGCCGGCCAGCGACACGGCGGCCATCGAGATCAAGGCTACGCCCGCGTAGCCCACCGCATAGTACTTTACGCCGCACAACAATCCGAACGCGCACGCGGCGTAGACCAGCGCCCCGCGTTGGCCCAGCCTCAGATACCGCATCCCGAACAGCAGGGTTGCCAGGAAGAGTGCCGCCACGGCCATGTCGTTCTTGGAGTCCAGCGACTGTCGGAACACGACCCAGTTGGAGACGATGGCCAACCCTGCCACGTGGCTCAGCCGGCGCGCCAAGCCAAACTCGCCGCCCAACTCGACCGCCGCTCCGGCAAACAGCACCAGCGCCGGCAAGTTGGTCAGGCCCGTCAGAAAATCCCCGGAAAACGGTCCCACGCACCACAGTCCGACCAGTTCCACGTTCGCCGCGTTGTACCACACGGGATCGTCGGGCGCGTACAGGCTGCCGGCGCGCAGCCACTGGTTGACCAGCGGCAGGTGGTACATCAACGTGTCCCACTCGCTGGGGAAATTCAGCAGCGCCACGCCGCCCACGCGGGCTGCCATCCAAGCCAGCCAGATCCCCCACAGAAACACCCAGAACCGCTCGCCAAACCACCCGGAGCCGGCCGCAAGTCCCATCGGATCATCTGCTCCCCCCGGGCGGTGTTCCACCGTTTTTCCAAGGCGCGCTGCAGCGGCCAACAGCACCCCGCCGCACAACGTGCCGCCGACCAGCAGCGCCGGACCGTTCAGCAGCCCCACGGCCCCCGTCGTCACGGCGGCCAGGACCACCGCTGCCCACCAGAACAGCGCGATCTGGCAAGCGCGCACGATCGCACCCGC
>Ga0351919_10101_pt1 | contig 24338 bp, 23 predicted proteins | sample TotcelHT113001N6_FD_206845 | JGI IMG/M metagenome (GOLD analysis project Ga0351919, IMG submission 206845) | Enriched cells from coal bed in the Powder River Basin, Montana, United States - Total cells T11 rep1 HSBNCT.T11.300.1.N6 ...
ATATAGCGGGCATGGGGACCTCAACATCCATGTAGATACGGGCAAACTTGGCTTGTGGCCCGGAGGGTTCTTCGCAGTGGAGGTTGAGGGGAATTATAATAAGTCTGTGAATGGCTGCACCGGTGCACTTATGCCGGTAAACAACAGTCAGATGTTTCCGATGCCGACCGGTGACAACCTAAACGTGCCCGCAGTCAATTTTACACAGTTTCTCTCCCCTTACTTTGGTGTGATGTTCGGCAAGTTCGCCACTCTCACCTCAACTGCCGGCGATATGAATGAGTTTGCCCACGGCAAGGGGGACACCCAGTTCATGAATATGGCATTCAACCTTAATCCGGTTGTATCGACGACTGTTCCTTATTCGGCGCTGGGGGCTGGGGCAATTGTTTTGCCGACGAAAAACCCCCACGAGGCCATCGTAAGCTTCATGGTGATGCAAACCAACGGGCTGGCCAGCACTTCCGGCTTCAGCGATTTGAACCAGAATCTATTGACTTTTGTCGGTGAGGGCCGCGTGAGAACAAATTTCTTCGGGCTTACGGGACATCAGCTTCTCGGCGTGGCCTATTCCAACAAAGAGTATGCTTCGATCGATCAGAACGCGCGCGTTATTATCGAGAGCGGTGAGATTGAGAAGAACAAGGGCTCCTGGAACATTCACTACAACTTTGATCAGTACCTGTATGAGCCAAAAAAAGGCTCCGGTCAGGGAATCGGCATTTTCGGGCGCTTTGGTGCATCCGACGGCAACCCTAACTTCATGCACTACTTCTACAGCATAGGAGTCGGCGGCAAGGGGATTATCCCCGGCCGTCCTTTGGACCAGTTCGGCATCGGATACTATTACCTGGACATCAAGACCCCCACATTTACAGGTCCCCGTACGACCAGGTCGTTCTTCAGAGACGAGCAGGGATTTGAGGCGTACTACAATATCACGCTGCTGCCTTGGATGAGGTTGACTCCGAATATACAGATTGTCCGGCCTGCCCAGAAAGATGCTTTAAGTGTCACCACAGGAGGTATTCCCAGCGTTACCAGAGATAGCATCAATACCGTGACCGTCCTCGGCGCGAGGCTTCAGTTGATTTTCTGATGCCTTCTGCGCAGGAAGGTCCGAGGACAAAGAGCCGCCTCTGTGCATATCCCGTTAGCTGTTCAGTGGGGGTGATAAATCGGCAATGAAACAGGGGAATATGTAATAGATGGACAACAGGTCCTCATCACAACGCAGAGGTCATTCTTTACAGCGGTAATCAGCGATCGAGGAGGTAAGGCGTATTCTCTTGGAACATCTGAGAGAATCAGGAGACTAAAACGATGGGAAAAGTCTTAAAAACTGTACTAGTGCTCGTTATTGTCATTGTCATCGCCTGCATGACAGCCTGGACATCTCTTGCCATCTATTACTCAAACCTGTCCAGCGATGACCTTAGAAGTGCTATGGCTATCGGTTTCGCTGTCTTTACAGCTGCAGCATTTCTTTTTATAAAGAAAAGGTTGTGGACCCTTATCGGGTATTTGATCATTTTTTGTCTGATCGTTGCATGGTGGCTCAACATCAAGCCCTCCAATGACCGGAACTGGCAGCCGGACGTGGCTGTCCTCCCCTACGCAATAATTCAGGACAACATCGTCACCATCCATAATATTCGTAACCTTAGCTACCGCACGGAAACCGATTTTGATGTTCAGTATTACAACAAAACCTTCAACCTTGACACCCTCGATTCCGTCGATCTCATCGCCGTCTACTGGATGGGTGATGCCATTGCCCATATCATGATGAGCTTTGGATTCCAGGGGAAGGACTTCGTTGCCTTCTCCATTGAAACCCGTAAGGAAAAAGGGGAAGGGTACTCTACCATCAAGGGTTTCTTCAAACAGTACGAACTTATCTATATCGCTGGTGATGAACGAGACCTGATACGGGTGAGAACGGACTACCGCACCCCCCAGGAGGATGTCTATCTCTACCGGATACGGTTCAATCGTGAGCGGGGGCAAAAGCTCTTCATGGAGTACATTGAACAGATCAATGCCATGAAAGAAAAGCCGGTCTGGTACAATACCCTTTCCACCAACTGCACCACCAACATCGTAATGCATATCAAGACCTTCAGCGAACGCATCCGCTACAACTGGAAGATACTTCTCAGTGGCTACACACCTCTGTATGCCTATGAGCGTGGGGCGCTTGACACGCGCATACCCTTTTCAGAACTGAGGAGACGAAGCCACGTAAATCCAAAAGCTCATGCAATCGGGAATGATATCGAATTTTCAAGAAAAATAAGGGATGGGATCCCACGACCAGAGTGACGGGCAGAAATGATTGGGAGGTGGATGAAGGATTTGCTGATGCTATCTATCGGGAGATGGCAGTAAAGAACATGTCAGAGTAAAATAAAGTCGATCAATATTTGACCAGGGCGCTTCCGCAGCGAGGGGAAGCGCCTTTTTTATTCGTGATTAGGTACCATCTGATTTGCCTTTATCGAGATGAGTTATTCTGAGGCCCAGGGCTGCATAATCAGCAGGACGGTAGTTCTCGGGAATGGTAGTGTTGTTTCCATCTCTCAGTTGTGAATAGTGGGGAGACATGATTTCCATGCCACCCTCATTAAACTTGTCCTGGATGTTCTGGTGAAGATCAGAATAGATCCGTGCCATTTCATGGGGATGATCGGTGTAAGCATTAATCTGGTAAGAATCATAAAAATCGTTGAGGGCAGTCCGCAGGACAAATGGAGGAGGATCTTTCAAAATATGCTGGGTTGCTGAAGCCGCAGCGATGAGCAGTTCGTGGACCCGTCGCCAGGGTGCGTCATAGCCAATAGTGATGCTTGTGTGCAGGATGAGCGCAGATTCCTTTGCCGCTGTACTGAAGTTGAGAATGGCGCCGCTCAGCACTGTGGAGTTCGGCAGGGTAATCTCGACGTTTTTGGTGGTGCGTAGGTGGGTGACAAGGAGTGCCTTGAATGTTATGTCTCCTTCCACATCACCAATCCTGACCCGGTCCCCGATGCTGTGAATGCACGGGCAATGGATCTTTGGCCAAAGATTCTATGCGCTCTGAGATAGCTCTTGCCCTCTCCTCAGGAGAAAATGAAGCAATACGCGCCTTGATTTCAAAGAGCACCTTGCCATCGAAACGAACCTCAGTTTGCGAAGGCTGCTGTATTGAAGTTGTTTTTGAGGGAGTTTCATCCTCCTTAGCAAAAAGCTGGCAGGGTAACACAAGAATTAAAATCAGTATAATGAGATTAACCAAATTGAGTGCTCTTTTTCATAACGTCTCCTCTTGAGACTTTTTTGTTGCATGAGACAGATAAGCAGCCAAATCTCACTCTATCGAAATCCTACATCATGATAAATGGTTCCATAGGGTTTTTCAACAATAATTAGGAGGCAAAGTCCTCTTGACAGGGTATTAGCTGTTTGATACGATAATCGTCACTATGCGTAACAAAAGCATTTGAGAATCGGCCTTCGGATTTTTATTTCCGTCCTATAAACTCCGAACCCCGAACTGTTAACTGTTTCTATAGGAGTTTCAAATGAACATAGGCATTTTGGAAAACATGGAAGCCCCTGAGCTTCGGGAATACCTACGATTTCTCCTCTGGCACTATCGCGTGGTGGATGGTTTCTGGTTCTTGTTCGTCGAGAAAGAGCATGGAAGGAAGGCCGCAGAACATCTGGACGAGGTTGTGTGGGATAAGATTGCCGGTATGTCTGCCAAGGACCTTGTTCAGCGTTTCGATATTCAGGAGAAGGGAATCAAAGGGCTGGTAAAGGCCTTTCAATTTCTTCCCTGGACCATGATTGTGGGGTATCATGTAACCGAGACTGGAGATGATGAAGCCCTTGTTACTGTGCCGGAGTGCCCTACCCAGGTAGCACGGGTAAAATACGGACTTCCGGAATTCCATTGCCAGGACATGCACCAAACCGAGTTTGAATCATTTGCCAATGCCTTCGAGCCGTGGATCAAAGTTGAGTGTCTGCTCGCCCCTCCTGACCATCCCCCCGATCTTTTCTGCAAGTGGAGATTCACACTCGAAACATCCAAAGGGACTTGATACAAAACCCTTATCTCTCGCAGAGCCCGCAGATGACGCAGAGAAGATAATCTTTTATTGGATGAGCATCTGTGTCTGGATTTTCCTCGCAAACACACTCATTCCGCTCCAGCGGCTACATTCGCTCGCGTTCGGCTTCGGAACTTTTGCGTACGCAAAAGACCAAGCTTCCTCGCCTCACGACGGTTTGCTTAAGGAAAACCTGACACCATGCTCTCTTGATTCATCCGGGTTCAAGATCTTATTACCTTTTAATCCCTTAATCCCTAATCCTTATCCCTTGTCTTATCCCGTAGCCATTTGACAAGCATGGGAAGGATGTCGCCTGAATTTCCATAGAGGGAGGCGTCGGCAATTGCGCTGATAGGCGTCGGCTCAACGTTGACTTCCATAACATAACCACCATTGCCCTTGACCGTCTGGGGGAAAGAGGCCACCGGATAGACTACCCCTGACGTGCCAACCACGATGAGTGTGTCGCATTGCTCCAAAACACTGAAAGAAAGCTCAAGCGCATACGAAGGGATGGACTCGCCAAACCATACAACGTCAGGTCTCAAGACAGCGCCGCAGTCACACTTTGGTGGAATCGATTTCAGGGGTACGTCCATGAGCATGGAAGTTTTGCCTTCTCGTGTACACCTCACCCTCCATAAGTTACCGTGAATCTCGACAATGTTGTTTATCCCTGTCCTGCCGTGGAGGCCATCCACATTCTGGGTTATAAGGAGGAAGTTTCCGAACATATCTTCGAGTTCTTTTATGGCAAGATGGCCGGGATTGGGTTCAGCCTTGCCGATGATACCCCTTCTCCAGTCATACCACTGCCACACCGTCTCCGGGTCCCGCTCAAAGGCATCCAGAGTTGCAAGTTCTTCGGCGCGGTAGCTTTTCCACAGGCCATCTGCACCCCTGAATGTGGGTATGCCGCTCTCAGCTGATATGCCGGCACCTGTTATGACAAGGAGAGACTTTGTTTGTGCCAGCCTCTCCACGACTTTTTCATTCATCTATTGCCTCCAATGCGTGCTGTAAAGCATCAAGTGTTTTCTTATCATGGATTCCTCTTTCTTTTACCATATCGAGAGCCACTAAAGAAAGGGCCTTATAGATCCTCTTATGGAGATCCATATCGCTCATTGCATGTATGTGATCCTCCACTGTACCTTTGTCGCCGCGAACAATGGGACCTGTAAGGGACATGAGGGGTCCATTTGACTGGATATTACATAGAGTGGCGTTGATTATAGGGAAGAAGGGCTCAAGGGTGATATCAATCTTTTTCATGATCTTTTCGCTGGAGTAAAGGAGGGCGCAGAGGAGGTTGCACACGAAGACAGCACAGAGATGGTAATAGACTTTGTTGTTTCCTTCAATAGGGATTGTAGCTTGCCCAATGCTTTTCCCGAGAGCTTCCAGGGTTTCAAGGGCTTTTGCATCACCCTCTATAAAGACGTAGGTATCGGGAAGGACACGAATTGCACTGTCAATATCAGGGAATGACTGGAGGGGGTGGAGTGACCCGAGCGTAGCGCCTTTCTCGTCAAGGGGTTTCAATATAGATGAAGGGTGGGCGCCGCTCGTGTGAAAAAAGAGTTTGCCGTCTAGCCGTTCTGACTTTTCATGAACTTCTTTCGCAACCTCTTTGATCGCATAATCCTGGGTAGTGATGGCGATAATGTCGGATGCCCTGATAACCTCCATGTTGTTGCTCGTATATTTGATTGAGTCACCGAGATAGCGCCTTGCTGTATTGAAAGCCTTCTCTCCAGTTGTGTCTGAAACAACAACAACCTCAAGTCCCTTGCTTTTGAGGGTATGGGCAATTGCAATGCCCACTTTGCCGGCCCCAATAAATCCTATTTTCATGTTCTGCGCTCCCATATTGTCTCTTTATCCCTGATTTACATTAGGATTTGTATCTCTGTCGGGCATTCCCCACAAACACGCTCGTTGCACTCCAGCGGCTCCACTCGCTCGCTTTCGGCTGCGGAACTTTTGCTGACGCAAAAAACCAAGCTTCCTTGCCTCACGACGGTTTGCTTAAGAAAACCCGACAACATGCTCTCATGACTTATCTAAGTTTATAATATTTCAGTTTTTCTGGTTCTCCTATGAGCTATCAGCTTAGAGCTATGAGCTTTCATGCGCTAACTATCAGCTGCCCTTCCAATTGCCTATCACTTATAGCCTATCACCTTTCTTTGTCATTGTTTCCTTTCAAATAATTCCACCGGCAGGGTGAGCACATTCTTCAAGGTGTCAATCGTTCTTCCACCAATAGTATTAATATAATTCAGTCTAACGTCTGGATCCTCGACATTACCTTTTACATCGTATGAAGCGTATAGGAAACCTCTATCCCTGTCCCTTACAATGTTGCGGAGGATCGGTATTTTATTGATCGTTTTGTCGATAGTCACAAGGGGTGAAATTGTGATGGTGCCATCTATTTCCTGGTTGTTTGCATTGATGCCACCCTTACCCGTGATAAGCATAGACGGACTGTCAAGCACGAAATTATCGGTTGTAAAGAGGCCCTTATTTACCTTAAAAGAGGCACCCATCTTTGTGTACTGAAGGCCTTCCTCAGTAAACCGGACCTTCCCCCGAAAGAGATCATAGAGGTTGAGAAGACTAAGAACTTTTGCAAGGAGGTTCCATTTCCGAATCGTGCCGTTCCTGCTGTACATACTCGCATTACCCTGGAGGCTCTCTATGAAGTCAGTCTTTTTCTCTCCTTTAAAAAGTAGATTTCCGGTAACAGCCCCATCTCCCTCAATGGTGCTTGTTTTCGCACCAAGGGCTTTCAGCAGGTGTGCGCTGGTCATTGATAGAATTTTTCCTTGTACATTTATGGCTGGAATATTCCGTGAAAGGTCAATCATGCCGTTGACATCTGCATATCCTCCAAAGACATTTGCAGTCAAGCGGTCAACGCTAGGCTTCCTGTCGTGAAAATTTCCTGAGACCCTGAGTTGTTCTCCAGACATGTTTGGCAGCGTTATGGTTTCGGCTTGCACGGTAAAATCACCTGCTATTTTTGCCATGAAACTATCCTGTTGAATGGAGCGCAAGGTGAACTCTGAATCACCTTTGAAATCGGTGAAGTCGAAGGCGTCCATGGCAACAGACAATGAGAATCTTGGATGTTCCTGGCCTTCAATGCGAAGCTTGCTGTTGCCCACTGTGGTTTGTCCGCATACCATTTTTTTTATGAGTATTTCATAGGTGTCTTCCTTGAATTCCGCATTAAGATTTATTTCCTTCAAGGGTTTGTCAAACCACGGAAGTTTCAAGAAGCCATTATTAACCCTCACAAAGCCCCTCATGTGGGGTATTTTCTGCAAGGGCCACGTCAAGCCTCTGAAGGCAATGTTGAGATCCAGATCACCTTTCGGTGTGTGATTCTCAAAAAAAAAGAGCGGGGCCAACCGCTCAATGGCTTGGACATTCATGTCTATATCGAGGTTCATAATTCTTTCAGGACTGATTATCCCTTTTCCGTTGATACGCAGTATGTCAAGGTTGTAGGAAAGATGTTCGATGTTAATCTGTTTTTCTTTCATAGATGCTGTGATGTGGGCTGCACTTCGAATACCGGCATCTTTTTTTATGAACCTTGGAATGGTGAATGAAATGTTGTCCATCACCACGTCGCCATTCAGGGAAAATGATGTACCATCGTTCCGGATTTCTACATCGAGGAACGTTACGCCCTTGGCAGGGAAGGGAAGGGTAACAACCTGTTTAATTTGATCCACGTCCAGGTTCCCTTTCATGAAGATGCCCATGGACTTCTTGCTCCATTTGCCCCTGATGACCATATCTGTGTCGGCTTTCCTAAGGATCAAAGGATCAAAAATTATTTCATCATTGGTAAATCGATACGAGCCTCGGGCCGAAGCAGAGATTTTCTGCCAGGTCACGTCTGCGTTGTCCACTTTCCCTGTCCCGGAAATCCTGTAACCGGATGTTTTGTCGCCTTGGAGCTCCATGACTCCATGGGTTGTGCCATGTTTGAACTGTACTTTCCCTACATCGAGCATATACGGAAAATCTCTCAGATTAACCGAGTAATTTCCTTTTACCTTCACCTGCTTGTCTTTGGCAAGGGAAACAAAGCCTGTTGCCTCTGAGAAATGGCTTGTCTTGAAGGTTCCACGGCTTTTTGAGATTAAGACCTTGGAGCTGTCGATAGTGAGAAGCCCCCCTACCTCGCTGAAATACATGTCTTTGTAAATAAATCCCATGTCTTTCAGCTCAAGATCGGCGTTGATTGGCTTCTTTTTTTCGTGATGGAGTTTTGCTATTTTTACTTTCCCTTTCTTGATTGCGTCCCATAGCTTCCCGGAATCTCTTGCTAGATCTTCAAGGGCGATGAAATTTTTAACTTCCTTCACATCGATGAAACCCGATGAGAGGTCGAGCGAGGCGAGATGATTTTTTTCAACCGTGAGATTGAGCAAAAAAGTGGTATTGAGAAAGTTAATGTTCTCTATTTTGATATCCGCCACATCATTGGCATAGGTGACTTTTGCGTTTCCCGTATAGCGACGTATTATAAGTGGTCTTTTGAGGGTACGGTCCTGCACCTCAAAGCCCGACATCTCAAGGGGCCCTTCAAAGGCAAGGGATTGTTTGGCAAGGGTGAATGGTCCTTGAATAGTTGCCACGCCTTTGAGTTTATTTGATAAGCGGGCGAGGTCAAGACCTACAATGTGAACATTGCCCTTGAGCTCTGAAGACTTTCCCTTGTAAAGACCTTCACCTGAGGCGCTGATGTTTTTGAAGAAGGAGTCATTTTGCGCTTTGAGGTTAAAAAGGAATGGCTTTCCTGATTTCAGGTTTTCAATTTTCAGCTCGTCAATGAAGATCTTCTGCTTATTATAGGTAATGAACCCCCTCTTGATTTCAAGAAGTTCTGCAGGAGGCGGTACAAAGCTGGTTTTGCCTTTCAGGTCAGCAAAGGTCAGGTCAAAATCAGCAAGGGTGGTGCTTTTCAGAAAAGGTCTGCTTGTAAGATTTACAAAAACATCAAGACTTTTTACCGTCCCTTTGAGATTACCCTTAATTGTTAAATCGGATAGTTTGAGGGCAATTTTTCCGCTGTCAAACCGGTAATCAAATTTATTGACAGCAACTTCTCCTCCAGTTACCTTTTTCACCACATGAGGGCCAATGGTTGAGAGATTCGTGAGAAGGATGAAAACTGCCAATACAATGAAAAGGATTAACCCGCCAATAATATAGAGAAGCTTTTTGATCATGGCGTCCGTGCAAGGGCGAAGAAAACAACGCTTTCAGCCTTTCCCCGGTAAAGGATTCGGGTGGCCTCCCGTGCGGTTTGACCGGTAGTATAGAGGTCATCAACGAGGAGGACTTTATTTCCTTTGAGGTTGGCACTATTGGTGAGCGAGAATGCTCCCCTGATGTTCTTTTTTCTCCCATCCTTAGAGAGGGTATACTGATCTTTCGTTTCTTTTGTTTTGTAAAGGATTGAATGGTGAATGGGTTTGCCGGTTATTCTTGATATTTCCTCGGCAAGGATGAATGACTGGTTGAAACCCCTTTCCCTCAGTCTTTTTTCTGTGACGGGGAGGGGTATGATGAAATCAAACCTGGTTGAGAAGGAAGTGATTTTTTTTTCGACAAGGCCAACAAGGTGTCTGCCAACATCTTTGCGTCCTGAAAATTTGAATGAGTGAATAGCATCGCGAAGCCTGTTTTCATAGTAGAATCCGTAAAGACCCTCTTGGAATAGGTTCTTTTCATCAATGCATCTTCCGCAAACCTTTCGTATCCCAACAGGCATCCCGCATATGGGACATGACGTCTCTTCCTCGACAGAGGGAAAAGAACCGATACATTCCGGGCAAAGAGTAAACCCGAGGGCATCGCATCCCCCGCAACGTAAGGGATAGATAAGATTCACAACGTCTTTTAAAAGGTTATGCGCCGTACTTATCAAGTCTCAGCCCGTGAGCAAGAACAAGGGGCACCAGCTGTTTGCTGTAGATTGTTCCGATGCTGCCGGTAACACAGTTCTTTTCATGAAAGGCCATTCCATCTCTCTCACCTGTTTTTGTTACCAGCAACAGTGGGACAGGATGCCAGCTATGACCTTTCATTGGACAAGGCGTAGAATGATCTCCGGTAATAACAAGAACATGGGGGTTAAGGCTGTAGATTTCCGGGACTAAGGGGTCAACATTTTCGATGGCAACAACCTTTTCCGCAAAATTGCCGTCTTCACCTGCAAGGTCGGTCTCTTTTATGTGAAGGAAGAAAAACTGATAGGAATTGTAATTATCCCTCAGCGCCTTCAACATGCCCTGGTAGTCCTTTGTTTCGTCTTTCACATCCATACCGAGGACCTTTGCGATACCTCTGTACATGGGATATGTGGCAATAGCAAGGGCCTTCATCTTGTAATTGGTTGAAAAAGATGGCAGTGCAGGCTTCGTGGAAAACCCTCTCAGGAGAACGCCGTTGGCAACCTTTTCATCTTTGAGAAGCTTGATTGCTTTTTCCATGAAGGCGTTGACAATCTGTGATGCAAATGCGGCTTCACTATCTTTTGATTCAGAGTAAATAATTGGCAAGTGGTCCTTGTGGGGATCTGCGTCTGTTACGTGATCGGAAAGATTTTTTCCACGAAAAATAATGGCGAATCTGTGGGATTTACCTGGTTTTATTATGATTCTGACACCTTCAATATCGGGGATAGCTCCACTTATTTTCTCACAAAGGCGAATAGTCTCCTCTGTTGGTATCCTGCCTGCCCTGCGATCAACGACAATGCCGTCCTTTATGGTGCAGAAATTAGCCCGCGCAGCAAGATCTCCATCCTGCAGGTCCATGTTAAGCCCAAGGACCTCGAGAACACCCCTGCCTATCTCGTATTCAAGGGGATCATAACCGAAGAGGCTTAGGTGCCCTGGACCGCTCCCTGGCGTAATCCCAATGTCAACCGGGATAATACGTCCGAGAATCCCACTTTCCATGGCCAATTTATCAATATTTGGTTTCTTGGCAGCCTCAAGGGGTGTAAGATAGGAAAACTGAGGGTTCTGGATGTCCCCAACTCCATCAAGAATGAGGAAAATGATTTTATTGTCATTGTTTAAGACAAGATCATATCTCACCGCTATGCTCCTTCAACCCAATCTTCGCTTTCATAAAGGACCCGCAATTCAGTAGACTCGCCGTGAAGGAAATCTTCCTTCCGCACATTGATCGTATTCCAGCTGTAGCAGGCATCGCAGAAATCTGCCCACTCTACTTTTTTCGCCTGGCAGTTATCGCACCGGAAAGGAATGTAGACATGCTCTGCAGGGAAGGCGTAATTGAATTCCTCAACAGCTTTTTCCATCTGTCCCCGATGGATGTATGCCTCGGCCATTGCCTTGTGGAGGCCTTTAAAGTCTGCACCTTCTGCTTCAAGGGTATTGAGCATATCGATTGCTTCATCAATCATTTCAAGGCGAAGGCACAGCCGAGCATAGAGAAACTCTATAAGGTTATTTTTCGGGGATATGTCAAGAATTCTCCGGTAGATTTTCAGGATAACTCCCGGATCGCCCCTGTCGATGTACAGGTCTTCCATCTTGGATAGAAAGATAATGTGACCGGTCTTGGAATACCCCCTGCCGTAAACACGCCCTGCCTCATTGAGCTTATTTGTTTTCTTGTATATTTCTGCCAGGAGAATATAGGCAGGTATAAACCTTTTGTCCTCGCTGATAATGTCTTTCAGTTCCTTGATGATGGCATCGTATTCAGAGGGTTTGTGTCTTGTGAAAGCAACGAAGGCCTTCTCGTACCGTATTCCGTTGAGCCTCCTGTTTTCATCAGGCGTCTTGATGAACTTGACAATTCGCTTCGCTGCATCGTATGCGTCATCCCACCTCTTTTGTGTTATGTAGACGTCCCGTAACATTGCGAGGGCTTCAAAATTCGATTCGTTAATCTTCAAAACATCCTTCAAGGCAGCTTCTTGTTTCGTGAGATCTTTTATATACGTCCTAACCTTTGCCTTCTTGAACAGGATTGATTCTTTTTTACCAATATGGGCTTCTGCCAGGTCGAGTATTTCGATGGCCTTGTTGAATTCCTTCATGGATACATATAAGTCTGCGAGAGAAGAATATGCCTCTTCAACGTCAGGGGCGCGGAGGATAATGCGATTCAGTTGTTCAATGGCTTTCTCCCTATCGCCCTTTAGGTCATAGGATTTTGCTTTTTCGATGAGGGCCATAAACTCATCTTTTCGCTTTTCTCTCTTCCCCTTCTTCCATATACTTACACTTTTTTTGATGTCATCAATCAAACCAACCAATATGGAGACAAGGATGCCGAGTGCAAAGGCAATAACGATGAATTGTGAGACTGTCATTTCCAGGGCTTGTTGCCCGCCAAAGTAGAATTTAACTTCGTCCGGGTTCAGGATGCCCAGATATACGTAAAGCCCGAAAACTATGAAAAAAAGGAATACGTATATTTTATATTTCATTCAGCTACAAACCTTTTTCTTCCATCATTCTCTTACACGTTATACAATACCTTGCTACAGGATTTGCTTCAAGTCTTTTTTCAGTTATTTTTTCCTCACATTCTTCACAAATCCCGTAAGTATTGTTCTTGATCTTATCAAGGGAATTATCAATGTCCTTGAGAAGATTTAAGTCGTTATCGCTGATGCTCATGAGGATATCCACGTTGTATGAATTGCTCGCCGCATCGGCCATATCCTGGATACCATCTGTGCCGAGGTTATAGGAATCCTCTTTCAGCTTTTTTGCCTTCTTGAGGATTTCTCCCCGCATGGTAAGGAGACTCTTTTTAAAACGTTCCAGTTTTTTCTTATCCATTATCCACCCCTAAAAACTTATTTTCTTTTTTTAACGTATATCTTTTTGCCTCGATCCATAAGCTCTCGAGGTCATACAGTTCTCTCAATGATTCAATAAAAATATGGGCTATGACATTCTGGTAGTCGATGATTACCCACCTGCCTTCATCGTGACCTTCGAGGGAGAATGGTTTCACTCCAGCCTCCTTCAAACCGACCTCAACAGCTTCAGCGATGGTTCTCACATGTCTCTCGCTTGTTCCTGTCGCCAACACGAAGTAATCGGCAATATCGGTAAGTCCGATAAGCTCAAGGACGACAATATCTTTTGCCTTTTTCTCATCCGCAAACCGTGCGCAAGCCTGAGCCTTCTCAAAGGTATCCATCAGCTTTTTGTGCACCTTAAAAGATTCCACTTTGCATTATTCACTTCTAACTTCTCACCTGAGTTTCTTCTTTTCTCTCTTTTCACGTTCGTCTCTCTTTTTTGCCGCCTTTACTTTTTACTTCTCACCTAATGTTTCTTCTCACGCCTTTCCCGCCCGTCTCGCTTTTCTCGCCTTTACTTTTTATTGATACAGTTTCCTCTCTTTAATATGCTTCTCCACTGCTGATGGAACCAGATACCGGATAGATTTCCCCTTACCTATGGATGCCCGTATTCTTGTTGCGGAGATATCAAGCTGTGTCACGAAGTGAAGGTAAACCTTTCTACCCGAGACGTGTTTGAAGGTGCCATCATCCTGAGTTTTCATGTTCTTCCTCACACCCGAGGGGAACATCATGAGCCCTTGTCTTCTTTTATGGTTCGGTCTCACCATGACAATAAAATTTGTGTGATAAAAAAGATCCGTATATCGGTGCCATGTATGGATTTCCGAAAAGGCATCGACCCCAATAAGATAGTAGAGCTCCTCAAACTTCTTTTCCATAACCTGAATGGTATCGATGGAATAGGAAATACCGCCTCGTTTCACCTCGGTTTCTGAAACCTTAAAACGATTATTTCCTTTTATGGCAAGCCGTACCATGGCCAGGCGGTCTGCTGCATCTGAAATCTGTCTATTATTTTTGTGAGGAGGAATGAAAACCGGCACAAAATAGATTCTTTCCAGTGAAAAGGATTCCCTAATCTCCTCGGCGGCCCTCAGGTGTCCGTTGTGAACCGGATCGAATGTTCCTCCGAAAATACCTGCTTTCACTAGACCCTCAATTGACCTTCGCCAAAGGCAATAAATTTTGTGACAGTCAGCTCTTCGAGACCCATAGGTCCAAAGGCATGAAGCTTTGTTGTACTGATCCCCATTTCAGCGCCAAGACCCAATTGAAAACCGTCATTGAGCCTCGTTGAAGCGTTGACAAGCACGAGAGAAGAATTAACTTCCCTCAGGAATCTCCACGCTCTCTGATAATCGCTGGTGACAATTGCATCAGTATGGCTTGATCCGTATGTCCTGATGTGAGCTATTGCCTCACCCATGTCCTGCACCACCCGTATTGAGAGGACAAGATCCAGGTATTCCTCTGACCAGTCCTCTTCTCGTGCGGGATCAATACCTTTAACGATCCGAACCGTTTTTGAACACCCCTTGAGCTCAACGCCGCTTTTCCTGAGCCGCTTTGCCATTTCAGGCAAAAAATCCTTTGCTATTGACTCATGAACGAGCAGAGTTTCCATAGCATTGCACGTGGCTGGTTTCTGCGCTTTTGCATTCAGACACACCTCGTAAGCCATAGAGAAGTCAGCAGATTTATCCACGAAAACGTGGCAGACTCCCTTGTAATGTTTCAGGACAGGGATGCGGGAGTGTTCGACTACACTTCTCAGAAGTTCCTCCCCGCCTCTTGGTATTACAAGATCAATATATTCCTCTAACGTAAGGAGGTCATAAATATAAGAGCGATCTTTCACGTCAACCAGATGGGCAATATCCGTCGAGATACCGGCCTCCCTGAGTGCCTCCTGAATGAGGCTGAAAAGGGCTCTGTTTGAATGGTTTGCTTCGGAGCCGCCTTTGAGGATAACGCAATTTCCGCTTTTCAGGCATAAGGAGAAGGCCTCTATTGTCACATTCGGACGGGATTCGTAGATAACAAAAATTACCCCTATGGGGATTCTCATGCGCCCTACCTGTAATCCGTTCGGCCTTTTCCAGATCTTGACTATTTCTCCTACGGGATCTGCAAGGTTAACAACGTCACGGATACTGGCCTGCATTTCCTTGATGACCTTATCATCGATCCTGAGGCGGTCAATTAGGCTTTTAGCAAGTCCTGCCTTTTTTGCTGCCTCAATATCCTTTTTATTTTCAAGCATCAGATAAGCCTTTTTGTCGCCAATGAGTTGTCCCAGGGCAAGCAATGCCTTGTCTTTCTGTTCTGTTTGCGTATGGGCTATGGTGTGGGCAGCTTTTTTTGCTGTCTTGGCGAGTTTGTCGGGCTTCATATTGTCACCATGTTGTCCCTGTGGATAATTTCTTCGGTGTATTTATAGCCAAGCTTTTTCGTAATATCAATACTTTTGAGACCTTTTATTTTATTCACATCAGAAGATGAATAGTTTGCGATACCCCTGGCAATAACATTGCCTTTGCTGTTGTTGATTTCGATACATTCACCCCTTCTGAAGTCGCCTTCAGTTTTCACAACGCCGGAAGGCAGCAGGCTCTTGCCATGGCTGGAGATGGCTGTTTCCGCACCTTCATCAACCCAGACAGTACCTTTTACTTTGTAAGCAAATGCAGTCCACCACTGCCTGCGAGAAATTTTCTTACTGGGAAGAAAAAGCGTTCCAGGCTCTTCCCCATGCATTACTCGTACTATAATGTTCTCTATGTCGCCCCGTATGACCCGTGTGGGGATGCCATAGCAGCCTGCCTTTTTTGCGGCTTCTATTTTGCTGACCATACCCCCCACGCTCTTCTCGCTTTTTGTGCCTTCTGCCAATTGTTCTATGTCTTCATCAATTTTTTCAATGAGTCTGAACAGTCGAGCATTGGCATGTTTGGTAGGATCTTTGTCGTAGAGCCCATCTACATCAGACAAGAGAAGTAGGAGGTCGGCGTCGGATATCTGGGCTATCAAAGCGGAAAGATTGTCATTATCTCCAAACTTGATCTCTGTAAATGATAAAGCATCATTTTCATTGATTACCGGAACAATATCCATGGAGAGAAGGCTATTGAGGGTATTCATCAGGTTGAGGCACCGGTCTTTGCTCTTAATGTCTTCATGAGTCAGCAGTACCTGACCAACACGCATCTTCTCCCATGCAAAGGCATCCATATACATCCGCATAAGGAGAACCTGTCCAATGGAGGCAAGGGCCTGACGTTTTTCAATCTCCCTTGGTTTTTTCTTGAGATTTAAGGTTTCCATACCGCATGCTATGGCCCCGCTTGACACGATAATAACTTCTCTTTTCATGTCTTTCAGCGCCCTGACCTGTCTGGCAAAATTTCTTATCATGTCGATGCTGACCCGCTTATACTTGTCAAGCAGTATAGATGTACCAATCTTAACAACAACTCTCTTTGCCTTAAGCATGGACAACCCTGTCGAAACTTTTTTCCTTTATCATTGCCTTTACTGTATCAATGCCCCAGCTCTTTAATGCACTAACTGTCAAGACCTCTTCTCCCTTCTGAATAAGGGTGGTTCGCCATGCTTCCGCCTTTTCTTCTGGAACCTTGTCTACTTTGTTTAATACTACTATTCTCGCCCGGTCCAAAATGCCCTTATTAAAAGAGCTCAGTTCATGCTTCAAAGTTTTGTAATCTTCCATTGGATTAGCCCGTGAAGCATCGAGGACAAGGAGAAGCATTCGTGTTCTTTCAATATGTTTCAAGAAGGTTAAACCAAGACCTCTTCCTTGAGCGGCGCCTTCTACGATACCAGGGATATCTGCCATGACAAAAGTATTGTCCCCTTCTCTGAGAACCCCGAGGGTCGGTGTCAATGTAGTAAAGGGATAATCACCTATTTTTGGTCTTGCATCAGTGAGGCGTGAAATGAGGGTCGATTTTCCGGCATTGGGCAGGCCTACAATCCCAATATCTGCAAGGAGCTTAAGCACCAGCAAAAGCTGTCTTTCCTCGCCGGGTTCACCAGGTTCGAACTCATGGGGCGTCCTGTGGGTTGAGGTGACAAAATGGGCATTGCCCTTTCCACCCCTACCGCCTCTGGCAACAATACAAGTACCCTGATCTCCTGTAATATCTGCCAGTGGTTCGTTGTTGCCTTCCTCAAAAACAATAGTCCCAAAAGGTACATGGATGACAAGGTTTTTGCCTTCCCTGCCCCTCTTGTTGTTGCCGCTTCCGTTTTTCCCTTTTTCTGCTTTGAAGATCCGCCGATATTTGAAATCTAAAAGACTTGAGAGGTCCTGCGTTCCTGATATGACTACGTCCCCTCCCTTGCCACCGTCGCCACCATCAGGCCCGCCTTTGGGAACAAACTTTTCTCTTCTAAAACTGGCACACCCCTGGCCGCCATCTCCTGCCTTGACAAAGATCTTTGCTTCATCAACAAATTTCATTCAACAGGGAAAACATTCGCCCTCTTCTTATCACCAGCCTCATCAAACTTTACAATGCCGTCGATGAGTGCAAAGAGGGTGTTATCGCGGCCTATCCCAACGTTCTTTCCGGGATGTATTTTTGTTCCGTGCTGTCTAATGATGATGGTTCCGGCCTTTATTGCCTGACCACCGTAAATTTTGACTCCGAGCCTCTGGCCGCTTGAGTCACGACCGTTTCTCGAGCTTCCGCCTGCCTTTTTATGCGCCATGGGGTGCCTCCATTGATATCTTTTCTACGAGCACTTCCGTGTAGGGCTGACGATGGCCCTTCTTAGTTTTGGAGTCTTTTCTCCTTTTGTACTTGAAGACGATTACCTTCCTGTTCTTACCGTGGGATACTATCTTTCCATTTACGGAAGCCCCTTCAACATACGGACTGCCAATGACGGTACTTGAACCATCGTTAACAACGAGAACCTCTTTTATCTGAACATCTTCGCCTTCGTTGACGGTCAGTTTCTCGAGTTTAACCTTTTTTCCTTCTAATACCTTATACTGCTTACCACCGTTCTGTATAATCGCATACATGATCTTACTCCTAACCTGTTTTTGAAAAAAAACTACATATAGTATGATAAAGAACTTGCAAAAGTCAATAAATAACTGAATTTTGGAATGATTAAGACAAAAAAGAGAGTAGTCAAAATGCGTGCATTTGAGCATCGGATTGTTTATAATGGTTCTCAAGTAACTTCATATGACGGCTCCATTGCCAGGTTTGTTTCTACAGATTCCCATGGGGGTATGGATTAACGAGCCCATTCTTGGGCGCGAGGGGGAGGCTCAGGATACAATAACGATGGACGAGAGACGACCCGCTTATGCGTGACTAGGACGACGGAGGAAGAAACATCTAATTGCTGTTGCGCCCTAGAGGAGCGATCGTCCTGGCGACCTGTCTGCCGAACTTGCCCTGAGACAGGCAGAAGCGGTCTTCCGTCGGATATACGGAAACAAAGAGGGGGCGACGCGAGCCCCAGGAATGAAAGTCGGATGGAAGATGGAAGAAGGGAGCTGGAAGTAGAACTGAGACGGCACAATGATAAATCTATCCAGCCCATTCTTGGGCGTGAAGGGGAGGCTCAGCGAGCTTAGCTTGATGAGGGGGCGACGCAAGCCCCAGCAATTGAAAGGATAACTGAAGTATGGGTACTGAACATCACGGAGGACTGAAATTACTCATCAAGGGGTCTATCACGGCATTGATCCTTGTTTTGGCGATCTGGCGACCCGAAATCCTTGTGGGAACCTTTACGTATCCAATCTTTTTTTTCAAGGTTTATCATGTGTTATGGCTTTTAATCATGTGGGCTCTCATTAAACGCATGATCCCTCGATTCAACTCTAAAATTTCGATGGGGAAGATCTTTGAGCACCATTATGTGGCTGCATCTGCTGGTGACCCTGCTAAGCAAGAAAAATTCCAGAAAAAATTGGCTGATTATACCCATCGGATGAACGTGGGCGCAGTGAAAACTGCTATATATTGGCTTTTGGCAGTGCTTTTTGTTGGAGCCCTTTACTATTCTGGAGTGCTTAACCGCATGTGGGTCATCCTTACCGTGGTTTTTTTCATCTTCATGGACCAATTCTGCGTATCAGTTTGGTGTGTTTTTAAGTGGATCGTAGATAATAAATGCTGCAATACGTGCAGGATCAACAACTGGGGACATCTCATGGCTTTTTCCGCTTTAGTTTTTGTCCCCTCTTTCTGGACCTATTCGATTCTGGCTATGTCAATTATTGTGGTGGTCCAGTGGGAATACCTTTGCGCCAGATATCCGGAAAGATTCTACGAACTTTATAACGTCAATCTTCAGTGCAGGAATTGCGACGGGATTTGTAAGGCTTAAGCGAGACGGGCGGGAAAGGCAGGAAAAGGAGAAGGGTGGGAAAAGAAGTGAGAAGTGAAAAGTCAGAAGTGAGAAGTAAACAAAACAAATACGCTGGCAGGCTTGCAGCTCAAAGCTGCTTAAGTTCATAATGATGTTGATAAATTGCGAAAAACGTAGTATTTTTTACGTCATACATAATTAAGTCGGAGTGTTTATGAAGTTTCCTATCACAAGAGAAGGCTATGAAAGTTTGAAAAAAGAGCATGAATTCCTGCTCAACACGAAAAGACCTGCAATTTTGAAGGCTATCGAAGAAGCAAGAGAACATGGTGATATCTCTGAGAATGCTGAGTATGATGCGGCGAAGGAAGAGTTTCAATTTCTCCAGCAGAGGGTCGCGGAAATTGAAGAAAGGATCAGGGGCTCAGAGATTTTTGATGGAAGACAGGGCAACGGCGATGCAGTTACGTTCGGCTGTAACATTGTCTTGAAGAATCTCGACACAGACGAAGAGGTCATATATATGTTGGTAGGTCCATACGAATCAGATATTCAGAAGGGCCGTATCTCCATGAGTTCTCCCCTGGGAAGGGCGCTTCTCGGAAAAGCAGTTGGCGATGAAGTGGCCTTCAAGGCGCCTGGCGGTGAACGAACTTACGAAATCGTAAAGATCGAGTAATTAAACCTTATAGCGAAATATTCATACTATCTCATATCCATACCTCATGGTGTCTTTAGATTCACAAAGATTCCTAGTACTTACGATTCCATGGTCACAGTTGATTATCACGCTTAACAAGAGTATTATTTCAGCGATAAACAAAGCAGAAAAACATTAGGAGGGTTCAAGGATGAAGATGAAACGACTGAATATCGGCAAAAGCTTAGCGAGATGGTGTATATATGTTGCCTTCATGATAACAATTGGGCTGGTCGAATGCGCCGCTACGGAACCTGTCCTGGGCGGTTCGAGCACCACAGCAACCGGCGCAGCAGGTGGTGCTACGGCAGAGGGAGCCAGTAATCAGCTTGAGAGATGCGCTGAATCGCTCGGCACCGTGGCCGTCGTGGAAGACCAGGGCTCGCCGTGGTATGGGTATCTGCATTCGCATTACAAACTTGGTTCAACGGTCCCGGTATTGCGTATGATGATTCAGCAGTCGAATTGCTTTGTTGTTGTTGAGCGAGGCCGTGCCATGGGTAACGTGATGCAGGAGCGGGCACTCGAGCAGAGTGGTGAGATGCGCCAGGGGAGTGGCTTCCATAAAGGACAGATGGTTGCCGCTGATTACACCATGAGCCCATCGATTACATTCAGCCAGAAAGGTACCAGTGGTGTAGGTGGCGCCCTGGGAGGTCTGATGGGATCGGCCGGAAGGGTCTTTGGCGCCGTAGCGGGTGGCCTGAAGTCAAATGAAGCATCCACTACACTCATCCTGGTAGATAACCGATCAAGCGTTCAGTTAGCTGCCGCAGAAGGAAACGCGAAAAACTGGGATTTCAACATTGCGGGAGGTTTACTTGGCAGTACTGCAGGTGGCGGTGCGGGCGGCTACACCAACACACCGGAAGGAAAGATTCTAACAGCCGCTTTCATGGATTCCTACAACAAGCTTGTGAGGGCAACGCGCAACTACAGGGCGCAGACTGTTCAGGGTGGACTTGGCACAGGTGGACGCCTCGGAGTACAAGGTGGCCAGACACCAGCATCCCAGGGAATCGGCCGCTAGACTCACCATTCATTTTTAGTCAAAAAAACAGCGCTGCCGTTGGGACATTAGCGAGTCAATCCACGGCAGCGCTCTGTTATCTGACCTTCTTCACCTAACTATATTATACTCGCAATGCAGTAAAATAGAGCCGGAACGCTGTTAGGCAAACATGTGTGAAGATAAGGAGCATGTTGTTTCTTGCTCGGCCGACGGCCTGTTCGGAAAGCATATCTGTGGCGCTCTGCCGCGCCTTGTGCCCTCCGACGTACGTTCAGTACGCCTACGGTCTACAAGGCTTGCAGCCCATCCACATCTGACGCTTCCACTCCATGCCGTCGTCCACTTTCGCCGGGATACTCATAAGAAAGCTGAGTATCCCGGGTAGATGCGGAATATACAATTGATTCACTTTTTGGTACCGTTGTATCGACGTGTACCAAATTTGGCATTGAGTCGCTTCAGACAGTCCTCGAATGCTCGCTCCACAAAAGCTCTTCCGGCCCAGATATAAGTGCGAATGGTAGTTGCGTCGCAAATGGTGATTCACTTCTAATGGAATCATCTTAATTCACCTTAAGGTGGCAGCTTGAAGGATGCGTTAATTTACGGTTTGTTGACATATGCGGCAAAATTGGGAGTTTCCCACACATAACGATTCACCTCGCTAGATAACCACATAAGTAAGACTTCAAGAGGATTCCAATCATTTTTGTCGAAATGATAAATATCTCTTACTCCACGGTTTCTCAGGTATTGTTTGCCGCGTAGAACATTCTTTTTGTTCCCGAGATCCATAAGAAAGGGACTTGGCACCCCTGTTCCCTCCTCTGGTTTCTGATCAGAACTTGGATCAGCTATTAGGAGATAATTATTATGAACGTAGATTGCATTTGGAGTGTTTCCTATAAATCCTTTGTACATTGATTTATCAATATATTTAGATGGATCAAGTAGATATTTGCAGGCCCTTTCAATGCTCTTGTTTCCCTCCCAAAACCACGCTATAGTCAGTGCCCGTCTTGTGCGTCGCTCAATTTTCATCGATTCATCATACATGCTGCTTAGAATTTCTTTTTGCAGAAGTTTAATCTTATCTAATTGATAAAATGCATCTTTCAATTGAGAATTAATTGAAGACTTAACTTCAACTGCTGCAATAATTGCTTCAACCGGTATCAATCCATACTCAAGGGCGCCACCCAAAAAAGAAAAAGAGTTGCAGATCACTACATCGACTTGACCTGACACTAAATTGTTGCTGTCAATAACTATGCCACCCTGAACGACCGATGCACGACTGGGCAAATGTTGTTTGAGGACTGAAGCGACTAATATTTCACGATTTTTTCCCGTTTCCGTGGGATTTTCAGTGATTTTACTAAAACCAGAGTAATTCGTTAATAGTCTTTGCAAGCTATCATAATATTCTGGCAAAAGTCGTTTCGTCATAAATACCCCCTAAGAAAAATCATGTTTCTTCATAGAATCCTTTCGGTACTGCTTCTAAAGTTTTAGAAAACTCATCTTAGTCATGGCATATGATTCAAAAGAAAGTTTTTTGTTAATGCGAATTTGGTTCATTACTGACTCGATGTCTGTTCTGTCCCTCCTTACTCTTCTAACATTTCTTGCCTTTATATGTTGTAGAAGAAAGTAACTCTAATCCCATTTAATTGGTGTGTTACAGTACGTAATCTTCTTTTGAACGAGGATAGTTTTTGTCAATTTGCTCAAATATTTTATTGTACTTCCCATTTTCAAACCTGAAGACTTGAATGGCCTTCAACCACTTACCGCCTACTCTTTTCATTCTAAATTTCTCATGTACCACCCCATTCCTGGCAGAAAAATTTACATAATATATCAATTCATTTACATTAATGAGCTGAATTGGTTTTGGAGATGATACGGAATGAGGAGATAATTCACCAAGGTCCGTAATCCACTTCCCTCTTGGCATTGGGAATAGATGAACCAATTGACTAAAATCCTTGTTCCTCAGTTCAGGAAATAAGATTAAATCAAATATCTTCATTTGAACATTGTACATCGGATACTCTCCGTTATTGTAAACAGTTATGGCGTATTCGTTGCTCTTTGGAGTTAACTCATCAATGGTCATATAGCAAAAATTCTTTCCGCCTGTTGCAGTGTTTAGTGCAAGATCTGTTAATTCCCTGATCCTATCTTCCTTTGCGGTTATAGTTTTTGCAACAGAATCGAATTTTTCATCATCGTTTGATTTAATAAAGTAGCCGCTGATAGCAGTAAGCAATATGCCTGTCACAACAAACCACTTCTTATACCTTTTCCACCATCTTCCTTCTGTTGTATTTCCAGAGCCTACAAGTTCTGTTAATAAAGTTCCTATTATTGATAAAATAAACAAAAATACCATTCTATTACCAAAATTAAGATCGACAGCAGCAGGAATTATAGGTAATCCACTGCGACTCGACCTGTTGTTTGATTTGAAGACTATTGTTGGTAATTTGTTCAGTAGATGAAGATGAAGACTTTTCAAATCCGAGTTTCGTGGTACCCCCCCCCAATTGAACCAGTAGTGCTCTGGACTAAGTTCAACTAACTATTGAACTTTTACCACCATCCGCTTGCAAGGTCAACAAAAATTAAATTACAAATCTAAAACGAAAATGGATTATTGAGGATTTACTCTGTATGGAATCCCCAAAAATATAGGCCAGGTAAATAAGTCTAATTCGGGAGATGCTCCGAAAGGCAATTTTCAGGTTGCTTAGAGCCGGAAGAGCTTTTGTGGACGGAGCATTCGAGGACTGCTTGGACGACCCGGCAAGATGCGATAAGGGAGGGCGAAAGGTTCCCGATGGAATCGGGAACGATGGGCATCGCTCGAACGTCAGTGCTTACCTTCATCATGCCCATCGAGTGAACCGTGTCGCAAACACACCTTATCCGGGTAAGCAGCCCGGAGCAGCGAGTGGAGTAAAGAGCGTTCCGGCTGGCTTGTGCAATCCCCTTTCCTATGGCCGCTTGTCCATAGCCTATCGCCTGATCTTTTTCATCTTCTTTCCCAGCACGATAGATGTTTCGATCTGGCGGTCAGAAATTGCCCAGTACTTCCGCAGCAAGTCATCCTTGTTATCCATCAATGTATAGCCATGCTTTTTGTAAAAGTCGATGGCCCAGGTGGCTGCCTTCCACGTGCCTATGAGGAGCCACTCAGTGTCAACTTGCTTCTCGATAAAGGCAAGTAGCTTTGATCCGATGCCCTTGCCCTGGTGTCCCACA
>Ga0351919_10088_pt1 | contig 24243 bp, 42 predicted proteins | sample TotcelHT113001N6_FD_206845 | JGI IMG/M metagenome (GOLD analysis project Ga0351919, IMG submission 206845) | Enriched cells from coal bed in the Powder River Basin, Montana, United States - Total cells T11 rep1 HSBNCT.T11.300.1.N6 ...
GGCTCCGAGCAACTTGAGGTTCAGCGAACCGCCGCTGAACAGCATTTCGTTCAGGGCAGCGTCGAGATCGTCATGGCTGACCTCACCTGTCCCATCTCGTTCGATGTGGAACTGAACCGTCCTTCGCATCAGTTCCTTGATGAAGGCCGCACTTACCCCGTCAGTTCGCCGAACGGTTTCATCCACGACGGATTCCGGGAGGGTGATGCCTTGCGAATAGAGTGCAACCAGCTTCCGGCGACCCGTGTCGTTCGGCAAGGGGAACTCAATGGCCTGATCGATTCGACCGGGGCGTGACGCCAGGGCCGCTTCCAGTTGTTCGGGACGGTTGGTGGTCAGAACAAACAGAATTTCCGCATCTTCCTTCAGGCCATCCATCTCGTTCAGCAATTTGTTGAGCAGAACCTCCTCGCACGGGCTGTTCATGGTGGCTCGGTCTCTGGCGATCAAATCGACATCTTCGATGATGACCATGCTCGGCTGGAGCAACCGAGCCAGCGTCATGTATTCAGCGAGCAGTCCGACCTGCTCGGCCGAAATCAACAGCGTCGTGTGTCCTGCCAGTGCTTTCGCAAGGTAGTGAATCGTATGGGTCTTGCCCGTGCCTGGCGGGCCGTAGAACAACAGCCCCTTCTTGGTTGCCTGTCGGAATTGGGAGAGCCGTTGCCGCTGCCGGATGAACTGGATCACGTTTCGATCCAGGAGAGTCAGTGTCGATTCGGGGAGGATCACCTGTTCACGCTCAACGGATCGAAGACGGTGGACTGTGATGCCGCTTGATTGCCCGGAGTAGGAGTGGTCCTGCTGCTCCAAGGAGAGGATCTTCCCTCGATACGATTCCGCCTTCAGGATCGACTCTTCAAGGTGCCGGAAGAACTCCCGTGTGATCCGAGTGCCATCGGCGGCATTCGGCACCCCGACGTGAAACTGAACTCCCGTCACCTGTCCATAGCGGCCTGCCGGAGAAAGCAGCACGGCAAAACGTGTGCCAGCGTTTTCCAGCAGCCACAGACCGTTCTTGAGAACCCGCACAGGCTCGTCTTCCCCGACATCGATCTCCTCGTGTTCGGGAGGAATTGAGACTGTGGGATAATTCTGACTCGGCACAATGCAGCCCGACAGGGTGATCCCTTCGGGCGAGAACTCGCTGCGAACTCCGCAGAAGTGCAGCACTTGCGTTTCCTTGCCAAAAAGCCGGTCAATCGCTCGTTGGAGATCGGCACGCACTCGGTAGGGAAATTGCCGCTCGGCTATCGTGATGTCATCCAGCTTGACAGGATGGAAGTGCTTGTGGAGTAGCGACGACACCGAGACATGCCCGTCAGTTGTGCCACTGATGGCGATGAATCGCCGTGAAACGGCGAAGGTGACGCCACCGCCCACCAGCAGCCCGACAAGTAGCCAACCAAGGTATTCCATACACTACTCCTTGCCAATCGCAGCCGTATCCGACGAATGAGTCACTCGACACGACAATTCTGACCGAGGTTCGCTTCCTGCTCAATCACCGGCAATGTTTGCCCGGTTATCGGCAGCCTCCTGAAGGTGCCGCCACTTCGCCCGGAACAAGACGGAGCCGACGATCACCGAAGCCAGTCCGCCGAACTGGATGCCCCAGATCGAGCCGCCCACCCACGCATACCGGAGCATTTGGCCGAAGTCCTCCGGGACGCCACGGAAAGCGTGCCGGTAGAATTCGGGGCTGAGTGTCGCCAAGCCCATCGCCACCACGCCACCCAGTGCCCAGCAGACCAATGCAGCAACACCAATCAAGACCAGATGGACAGCAGCCAGGCCGTAGGGCGACCGGGCCTTCGACACGATGCCCACCACGGCCGTGAAGATCACGGCGAAGGCCAATCCGAACATAATGCCTTCAAGGATTCCCTGGGCGATGCTGGCCCGCCAGATGTCTTGCACGTCGTCCCACCGCATGATGTTGCGGAAGTAAAGCGGGCTTATCCAGCCGTTGACGGCGTTGGTGATTGCACCGAGGACCGCCCCCAGCAAGACGCCGCTGAATGCGACTCCGATCAAAGCTCCTGGACGGCTCTTGTTGGTAACTGGCATTGCGTTGGCTCCCCAGATTCTCGTTCAGCCTGCACCCAGATCCTCCACGAAGCGGGCTGACGGAGTGACTTTTTCGACTTTTATGCCGAGGGTGTCCGCCACGATCTTCCGCAATTTCTCCCAGACCTCTTCGTCGCTCATCTGCTGCTTGACGGCTGCTTCGTAACCCGGCGGCAAGGTCGCACGTGCCACGTCACCGACCGTCGCCACGCCGTGCGGAAACGCAATGGCGAAGGGGCGGGTAACAAGGAAGGTCACCAGCAGCATGGCGACCGTCGCCGTCCCGCCCAACACCATGGCGTGAGCGAAGCCGACGAGCGGCACGATCATGGCCGCACCGACGACTCCGGCTACGAAACAGCCACCGGCCAGCACCGGCCCAAGTCGGAATGGCAAGCGGAGTCCCCGCAGTCGCCCCAGTACTTCCTGTTGCAGATGCTTCCAAACACGGCGACGTATTCGTGGCGGAAGGATCGTCTTCAGTTCCGTGGAGGGCCGAATTGCCTGTCTGGGCAACGAAGCGGTTTCCGTCAGCACACGCCGAGCGTCACGAAAGACATGGCCTGTCGGGCATCCCTGCTGCTGGGTTTGGCGACGACACTCCAGGATGTACTCGTGGAGTTGCCCAACGGTTTGTAGCTGGGGAGCCGTGTCGTCCGAGACGATGATGCCAAACGTCTCCTCCACCTCCATCACGAGTTCGACCAGTTCCAGTCCCATAATCCCGCCTCGCTGATTGCCACAGGGTCCATGGTCCCACTTGCCGGAACCGTTGTCCAGAGTCGGACGGGCACAATGTTCCGGCTCGACTTGGTGGGGATTCTGCGTGACGCTGTGGGGCAACGGCGTCGTCACGGGCACCGGCCACGCCGGTCGTCGATTCCATGGGGATGTGCCGGAGGCCGTGCTTCGGCGGGCATGTGACCGCCAAGATGCCACAAACTTGTTGGCCTCAGCTTGCAGACCGATTGCCGCTTGGCTAACATCGAAGCGTCTGTCCTGCACGAGCAGGCGGACGTACAAACCAGGAGGAAAACCAAACTGGTCCGCCAGGACCAAGAAATCACAATTCGACGACTTGCGAAAGTCAGTTCTGCTTCCCTCGAAACCACCACCTTGGACCTTCGGGTCCACGAGTACAAGACGCAGTGCTGGTCTGTCGCCCCCGCCCTGGGGGCGTCGGCCATGCGCTGTTCTTGTACGCCTCTGTGGTGGAGGCCGAGGGAGCGGTCGTGGTGCGGACGCTCCCTTTTTTTGTGGCGTCTACTACGGCTGCTCCCACCAAGCGGCTCGTCTTTCGTGAGCCGGTTTTGCTCCCAGTCTCGCTTACACCTGCGAGTGCCTGTCACCGGCAACGATGGACACCACACTCCGCACATGTTCAAAGGGGATTCCAATGCGAACGCTCGCTATTCTGCTGTTTTGCTTGCCGGTTCAATTTGGACGAGCCCAGGACAAGATTGCTCCACCGGACGCCGAGTCCCTGCAAAAGGCAACGGCATTGGTCCGGGAACTGTACAAGGAAAAGTACGAGGCGGCCACGACAGCAGAACAGAAGCAGGCTCTCGCCGCCGAGTTGCTCAAGAAAGCAAAGATGCTCCAGAACGATGCGGCGACTCGCTACGTGATTCTGCGAGACGCCGGAAGCTACTCGGTCAAGGCGGCCGACATGAAGCTGGCTTTCCAGGTGGTCGAGGAAATGGATCGGACATTTCAGATCGATGCTGCCAAGATGAAAGTGGCTGTGGTCGATGCGATTCAGGCAACTTGGGCTACTGAGAAGCCAGCGGCAACAAGACTTCGGTTGGAGATCTCGGAATCCGGTGATGGCAAGTTCCACATGGAGGCAGCATCGAATCAGCCCGATGACTTTTCAGGCACGCCGTTCCAGTTGAACCGCTGGCCCCGCACCAAAGCTACCAAAGGACCTGACGAACTGTACCGGCTGATCCACGATTTTCGTGATCCAGATGATTTGGATGTACTGACGGGTCTCAACCACAACGTCAAGGCCGACACAAGCCAGGGAGTCCTGGCGTTCACTCCAGGCCCGATGCCCGAAGGCTGGGACGTTCGAAACGGGGCAGCCTTCAATTACCGAAAAGCGTTCGTCTTACCAGCAACAATTTCTTGTGACATCGCCACGTTGGGCGATGGCGTCTTCGCCATGAGGCTGAGCGGACAGATCGGACTTCTCAACTGCACAATCACTTCATCACAGGACGGGAAAATCCAGTCGCAAGTGAGCTTGATTACACGGGACCAGAGCGGAAAGAACAGTATCACCGTACTCGCTGCCCCTCAGCCTGCTGGAAGAACATTCGAGCGAGCCTTTCGGCTGCCGGGGGCAGGTGGCAAGATCACGGATAGGTTCGGGCTTGAGTTGGGGCAGGCAAACGGACAGGGGCCTACAACGATCTCTCGGCTAGAGGTGCGGGGTCGCATTCTTCCTTCTTTCGGGATGGGACTGGTTCAGAAGGATGCAGCGATAACCGTGAACAAGGTGATGCCAAAGACCGTGGCCGAGGAAGCTGGAGTGCGGGCGGGGGATGTGCTGATGAGCATTGGCGGACAACGAGCGACGACCGTCCAGGAAACGCTGGCAATACTGCAAGGACGGCTGATTGGCGAAGACACCGTGTTCGTGTTCGAGCGAGACAAAAAGCCTCTAACGATCCGAATGGTTGCCGAATAGCCACAAGTAAAATCGACCAGGGAGTTGCCCATGATCCGACTTTCAGCTTTCTTCGTAGTAGCCCTGGTGGCATCGGCCAGTTTTCCCCATGCCTTCGCCGCCGACGTGGCTTCGGTTCAATGCACCATCAAGTCAGTCGATCTCACCACTCGCTCAGTCACGGTCGCCTACACGGTCGGGACTGCCGAGAAGTTGATCACGCTGGATGTCAGCCGCAATGCCAAGATCACGATCAAAGGCCAGGAGGTGACCTTGGACGCCCTGACGGCTGGAGACAAGGCCACCGTGGAGTACAACAAGGAACTGGCAATCGTCACGAAGATCGAAGCGGCGGGGGAATTGCTGGACGGGTGGACCTTCATCGTTTTGAAAGATCAGGCCGTCTACCCCACACCCGATTCCGCATTTATTGTTTCAAGGGAAGGCACGTTGGTGTGTACGGCACAATCGGGTTGGATGCTCGTGACCAACCGATCATATTCAGAAATGGTGTTCAGCATCGAGTTTCAACACCCGACCAACGGAAAGGCTCCTGGTGGAATTCTCATGGTGGGCCGAGCAAATCCTGTGGAGGGCCTGTCCTGGAGCAAAGATCTGGGGCCTCGGATGACCATCGAAATCAAGTTGTGGCCGCAAAAGTGCGGAGAGATATTCCTTCCACGGCCTGATTTTCGTGCCGAACTGCCGCTCGGCCAGATCCGTGACGGACGAACGGTCACCCGTGTTCGATCGAAAAATGCGGAACAAGGGCAGTGGAATAAGATGGAGGTTGAATGCGACAGCCATCGGAACGTGACTGTGAAACTAAATGGAGAATTGGTCAACGCAATCGCCAAGGCGGAGAACATTAGCGGCAGGATTGCAATCTGGCCCACCAGCGATTGCGAAATCAAATTCCGCAACCCGACTGTCACCATGGGCGGCAAGGAAGAGAAGCTGGAGTTCAACGTCACAGGAGTAATCAAGCCGAAGTAGTGAAAGCGGGGAACTCGTTTGTGTCCGAGCGGCTCGTCTAAGATTCGAGGACAGAGATCCCACCCGGCCTAGTTCAACCAATTTGCTGTACAACAGGTTTGCCATGAACTCCACCTACTTCCAAGCTGACAAAACGCCTTTCTTGCGGACGCCCGCTGTAGCCTCAACAGTCTGCGTCACCGATGATTCCCTGACCGCAGAAGACCAGCAACTGAAGTCGGCCCGTTATCGTTACTTTGGCAGTGCAGTCCCGATGTACATGTCATCGACACGGATCCGTCTCAGCGTGGCCCTGTTCATTAGTTTGGTGGTCCAATTCGTTGGGGTCGCTACCGGACAGGTGGAACGTTCCCTCGGACAACGGGTCGAGACGAGGAGGTTCCCTTCGGTCTTTCAGGCGTGGAATTCGGCCCAGAACGTGCAGGACGAATCACCACTGCATACAATCGCCCGTCATGATTTGGTTTGGCACGGCCCGGAGTTCTTCCGACTGCGTTGGAACGAAACGCACGTCGGACTTGCGGACGGTTTCGATGCGGAGAGCGTCAAGAATGCCAAGGCATTCCGTCAGAGACTCTTGGGGCTCAATCCCAATCTCATTCTGACCGTTGAAATACGCTACCGAGATGCCCACAAGAGCTACCTGCCCGAGGCACATTCCTGGTGGCTGCGGGATAAACAAGGGCGAATCGTCCCTGGCTGGGAGGAAGGCGGATACCTCTGTCTTGACTTTCACAACCCTGAGTTCCGTCGCCATGTCGCCAAACAGGCCAAGGCGGCAATAGCGTCTGGGGCCGTTGACGGCATAATGCTGGACTGGTGGTCGGACGACGCCAGCAGGCTTGCTTTGGTCAAGGAGGTCCGGCAGTCCATCGGCGATCACGCCCTCATCATCAGCAACGCCAACGAGCGAAAGACGCCGCAGACCGCTCCGTACATCAACGGCTACTTCATGGAGTGCGTCAGAAGCAGTACGGCGGAAGACTGGAGGAGGATTGCCGACACACTGACGTGGGCCGAAAAGAACCTTCGCTCGCCACGGGTGAACTGCGTGGAAACTTGGTTCCACAAGTCCAGAAACGATGTCCACCTGATGCGGGCAACAACGACGCTTGCCCTCACCCATTCCAACGGCTATTGCCTGTTCTCCGACCCAAATCCTTTGCCCACACCGGATCATTTGCACAACTGGTATCCGTTCTGGGACAAGTGTCTGGGCAGGCCGGTTTCGGAGAAGACGGCTGCTGCTGATGGTTCTTTTCGGCGAGAATTCGACGGCGGGACGGTTGCCTACAATCCGATGGGAAACCGGAGTGTGACCGTCGCTTTCCCACAGCCACGGATAAGCGTGGCAACCGGCCAAACGGCAAGAGAGCACCAGTTGGCGAGTCCAGACGGGGACATCTACTTGGTCTCCAAGTTCCCGCCAAGTGCAGCAACTTCGCAGGTGTCGCAGCTAAACGACGCATTCTCCACCGGTCAGCGTGATGACCGCCAAGCCGGATCTCGTGCGGGATCTAAGATGGCAAAGTCCAAGCAGGCATTCGACACCGATAAGCCCCAAGCAAGATCGGCCAAGCCATCTTCGACCGACCTTCCACCGGCCATGTTGGGGAAGTGGGAGTTGAAGAAGCCGAATGGGCAATCGCAACTGGTCGTTGAGTTCCGCCGAGACGGTACCATGGCCGTCACCTACGCTGCCCGTGGCAAGACGGCCGCTGGTTCCTGGCGTCTGCAAGATCGGCGTATCCACTTCAACGTGCCGGGAATCGACGGCGTGGCCCCAGCTAACAAGGACTGGTGCGAGATCGTCGCCATCGACAAGGACTCCATGACCGTCCTGATGACCGGGAAGGACCGTCAAACATGGAAACGGCCCAACTGACCGGCAAGTAGGTCGTCATTGACTTCAAACGGGACGGATCGAGCCAAGGGGATGATGACGCAACCACTCCACGCAAAATCCAGCCGCCGCTGTATTACAGCGGCCCGAACTTCAATTCGTTTTCCTCCCCCAGGACACAAAAAGTCGAGTTGATAATAAAAAGAAACGTCACGTAGTTGCCCGTAGGGGTAACCGGGTGTCCCAGCCCCGGCAGGATTGGTCAGGAGTTTTTCAATTTTTGGTTTTGCGGCACCTCCGCTCTTCCCAAGATTCAATTCGGTTTGCCGATGGCGGCGAGCCTGATCCACTCGCCGCCCTGGTCGTCGGTGTCCGTGTCACACCTTGTACCGCTTCAACACGGCCCGAACCTGGACGTGATTCCAGAATCGTCCACGGCGAGTTTCGTAGCCCTCGGCGTTGAGGTGCTTGGCGATGGCCCGCAACGATTGCCCTTCGTCCCGAAGAACCCGCATGACCGGGTACAAGTCGGTGTAGGCGTCATCCGCATCCCGGCGTGCGGCATCACCGGCGGCCTTGGCTCCTTTCTTGATGTCCTCCGAGGTCAGGTTGCGGCATTCGGGTCGTGATGCACCGAGCTTGCCACCACGGGCCTTGTAGGCTTCCAGAGCGGCCTTGGTCCGTTCGCTGATTCGCTTGGCTTCGTCCTGGGCCACCGCTGCCAGGATGTGGATCGTAAGCTCGTTGGCACTGGGCTGGTCGCAAGCCAAGAACTTCACACCGGCTTCCATCAAACCGCTGAGGAAGTGAACGTTGCGGGCGAGCCGGTCGAGCTTGGCAATCACCAACGTGGCCTTCGATCGCCGGGCATGGGCAACCGCTTTGGCCAGTTCGGGTCGGTCGGATCGCTTTCCGGTTTCGACCTCGATGTAGGACTTCAGGATGGTGGCACCGTGGGCCTCGGCAAATCGCTGCACCGTGGCGTCCTGCCCCTCCAGGCCAAGCCCTGACCGGGCCTGTTTCGCTGTCGAGACCCTATAATAAGGCACAAGTTTCACTCGGATTGCTCCCGATCTGGGCGGTGGTAAGGAGCCTTCGACGAACGTTCCGGGCTTCTTACCACCGGCGTTTTGGTGAAAAAGCGGTCCACACCGCTGGTCAACGTGCCTGTAGCCGGTGTCCAGAATTGGGTTGGATCGGGACCGGCCCGCTACTTCACCCGCTCGACGCTGCGGATGCTCGGAATCACCTCGTCCACCTGCACGCCCAACTTCCGAAGCTGACGGGCAAGCTGCTGACCCTCGTCGGCGGGCATTCCGAAGTCTTCGGCGACCTCGACGTATTCCAAGCTGCCGTCCACCGGTTCGGCCAAGCCGCCCAAAACCTTGGCGATGGCTTGGGCTTCGGTCCTGGCCGTGAGCTTGTACTTGATGACGTGCAGTTCGTACTGTTCGATCTCAAACGTTGGCATGGCTCATCCCCTGCGTTTGATGTTCCGTCGTGGCTGAGGTGCTTTCCGGTGTCCTTGGGGCGATCAGGTGTTCTGCCTGTTCACCCCACAAACAATTCAGTTGAGGCAGATGTTCTGCGGGTCCACGTTGATCCACACGTAGTCCCCATACGCAAGGATGAGGACTTGGCAGGACATGCGTCCGACCAGCGGAAGGTACTGCTGCCGCTGACCAAAGATCAGTCGGTGTCCGTACAGGATTTCTTCGTCGGGGCGAGTGTAGCCCAGTCTTCCAATCGGCGGCATGTTGTCCTCCCTGGCCTGCTCTGACGGGGCCGGTGTCCGGTCTCACCGGGTCGCAACGAGACAAGGCCATGACACATCGGGCGGCCTGTCACTTCGGCTGAAAATCGAAGTAGAAGCGGGGTCGTGCTGGAATTCCAACGATCCCCGCAGCAATGTTGTTTCCGAAAGCAGACAAGGTGTCCTCGCAGCCAACTCTCTGCCCGTACTAGGCGTACCGTTGGGGCAGGGTTATCGGAGTGTCACGGCTACGCCGGAAACGACGATCCAGGCGTTCATCGTTCTCGGCGTTGCTGGCTTGCGTGAACAACTTGTATGTGGGGGAGAGCGGTGTCCATCACTGAGCCTTCGTCAGACCGACGATGGACAGGCAGCCGCCACGGATGGCAAAGTTGTTGTAGGTACAGCCCCAGGCTTCCAGAACGTCGTGGACCTGCAGGAGGGCATCCATCAGGCAATCACCAAGCTCGCCACAGTCCACGGTTACCACGGGGCGAAGAACCACGGGGACCACCCAGGTGTCCTGATTACGGTCACGTCGGAACCCAGCGGCGGCAAGGATTTTTTCGGACAAGAACAACATCGAACGTTCTCCGATCTTGAGTTGAGGGGTTGGCTGTCACTGCCTCACTTGGCGGTGTCCTTGTCACCCGCACCGTTCGACTGACACGGTTTCCAGCCAGACTTCGTTGCCTTCCTGGATGCTGGCCTGATCGTAGGCGTAGGCACCGGACTTGCACCGGGCTTCGGCCTGCTGCGGGTCGTCCGCATCGACGACGTAGACCGTTCGGACCTCGAATTTCTCCAACGCTTCGACTCGGTACTGTGGCATGGGAAAGCTCCGTTTCGGTATCGTTTTGTCTCACCGGATTCTCAGGTGGTGTCCTGGCCGGAAAGGCTGGCTAGGCCACGTCGCAAGCCACGGCTGCCACGGCGTCCGGCCCCCAAGGCTCAAAGTTCAGGCCGAATTCCCGCAGCTTGGACCGCACTTGTTCGGCCGCTTCGTCACCCCAGCATTCCAGGTAATAATCCATGCGGTGTCCCGTGCTGTACTTGACCTGGGGACCGTCGTGCCATTGATCCAAGCACTCCAGCAGGGCGTCCCGGCGTTCGTCCCTCGTCCAGCCTAAAGCTTGGTGCAGGTCGAGCTTGATCCGGTGAATACGAACCGGGGTGTCCGTCAGCTTCAACCAGCCGTACCGCAAGAAATCATCCAGTTGAATTTGATTGTCGATGACAAGGTGCAGGCCGCTGCCGTAACGCATCAACTGTTGCCGGAAGTGCCACTCGTCATCGTTCTGGACCAAGCGGCACGGGCGGCCTTTTTCGTCAACGGCAATGTTGTCCACGATTGTCCGCATCCACGAGTAGTCGTAGCACTGGGGAGCGTTGGTGATGGCTTGCAGGGGCTTCAACCGGATCGTCATGGCGTGTTCCTTGTGGATGTGTTCGTTGCCGTTGCCGGTGCTGACGCTGGTGTCCTACGACATGGCTCAGTCCTGATGAATTGCGGGGTGGCTCGCCATCGTATTGGTCCAGGGGATCACCGGTGCCCCTGACCACTGACACTGGTTCAACATGGCGTCCGTGTAGCCATTGACCCGCAGCCACTGTCGCACGATGTCCTGCGTGGGTGTCCCATCGTTGGGGTCTTGGACCACGGCCATCAGGGTTTTCTCTACCGAAATGCAAACTACCGACATGGGATTGACTCCAGAGCAAGAAATGGTCGATCCAGCAATGAGGTGTCCGATGCAAGTCGCAAGCGATCCTTCGGTCACAAGGGGGAGACGCTCCCTCGCCGTTGGGCCAGCACTTGTGTGCCCCTTCCAACGAGGAATGGTCGTCGCTCCACGTGCCGAAATTGATCACGGCGTCGTTGTTGGGCAGACGCACATCCGGGATGAAGAACCATCCCCCACAGCCAGAGAAGGTGTCCTCACCGACGTTGCACTCCGAGATCCTGTCGGCGAAATCCTCGTAGTTGGCGAGACCGAAGCGGTCCCAATCGACGTGATTGAAGGCGGTGACGTTCAGGGACATTTGGATTCCTTTCGGGCTGGTGTTCGGTTGATCACACCAGCCCGGTCGGTGTCCCGTGACCATCAATACTCGTCTGGCCTCAAGACGGTGGTCGCTGCCCGCTGGCCGTTGTCATCGGTGGCCTCCGTAATGACCCACAACTTGACGTTGGTGCTGGTCTTGTAGGAACTGAGCAGACGGCTGCCATCGACCAAGGCGTCCTCGTTGGCCTGCTTGTCGTCGTCGCACACGTCGCCCCAATCCCCACGAGCATGTCTGGAAATGAAGTCATGGGGCGTCTGCCCGGCCTCCTCCAGTACGGCCAAGGCACCAGGGGTGGCGAGCAGGCGGCCGAGGTTGAATTTGGGTTTGCCGTTGTGCATGGTGGTTCCTTTCCTGTGGTTGGATGATGGATGACGGGCCGGTGTCCAAAGTGATCAAGATCCATGCGACTTGGCGTCCTGTACGGTCAGGATCTTGCCACAGCCGAAACACCGCCCGCCGATGGCCTGGGCCGGGTGTCCCGGACAATGCTGGAAGATTTCGGGGTACAGTTCGCTGTCCACGATTTCGCCGGTGCAGTGCGACCCGTTGATTTCAATGGTGTCCGCCAGACGTTGCTCGGCGTCCGCCCAACTGTCAAAACGAGACGACTGTCCGTTCATGACGGCACCGACGAGGCACTGTCCATTGGTGGACCGGTATTGGGCGAAGTAGCTTTTCATGGTTTGTCCTTGTTGGGTGACTTGGTGTCCGCAGCGGCAAGTTGCCGGGCCGTGGCACGACGCTGGTCGTGGTGCCGCCGAGAGGCGTGTTTCACCGGCCGCAGGTTGTAGCCGACCAGTCGGAGTTCTTGGGCTAGGGCGGCGTACTGTTTCGGCCCAACGGGAACGGTGTGCTGGATCACGCCGTGGTAATCGGCTGCACCGTGTTGGCCGATGTGCATGTAGCTGTCACAGAACCGGCCGTTAACATCGGCGGGAAGTTCCGGAAACAGGGCAATGACATCGCCGCTACGGTCCCGCCACCGGCGAAAAACAACGAGATCGACCATTACTCAGCCCTCCAGGTGTTGGTTGACGTGGCAGGACTTGGTGTCCTAATCCCGGAGTGCGGCTCACCGCTGATCTTCTTCTGGGTCCAGTTCGTCCCAGTGCATCGTGAGTTCTGCCGTGCCGTCCAACACCGCCAACCGGGCATATTCCGGGTCGCCGTCAGCTTCCCCGTCCAGCAGTCTCACCACCGTGCCAGCCGGGACGGAAAGGGCCGGGCCACTAAAGTAACTTCGCAAAACCCAAAGTTCCGGTAAGTTGCTCATCGGTGTCCTTTCGATGCGTTCAGCACAACTCCGACGACTACACCCGCAGTAATTCGGCACAGCGATTGGCTATTTTCAGGGCGTGGGCTAAGCCCAGGAACGTCTTGCCGGTGATCAGATGATGTGCCTTGCCGGTCCAATTCTGGTCGTAGCCGGAGATCAGATCGACGTGGACGTAGTGGCCTTCCGAGCCACCGGTCACGGCGTAACAGGCAATCCAGCGGCAGTTTTCCTGTAGTTTCCAGAAGGTTTGATCGGTCACGATTGACAGCGAGAAATACTCGTCGATCAAGCCTTCGGCCTCCAAAATGTCCCGCAGCTTCCGGTACACGTCGGTTACGGTGTCGGTCTCTGTGATCGTCAGTTGGTTCATAGTTGCTCCGTGGGTGTCCTTGTTGCTACGGCTTTGCCACTGCCTGTTGCCGGGTGTCCTGCTCAGTCCAAAACCGGATCGTCGAAGTCATCTGGATCGAGATCCGGAAAACAAGCTTCGTAGGTCGTGGCCGCATCCTCATTCAGAATGAATTCCCATGCTTCCCGAAAGCCGGGCGTGCCGGGCTTCCACGCCTGCCCGTCCTCGGAGGACAAGGTGTCCACGCCGTCGCCCATCCAGTGCGTTTGCCCCGTAGGAACGTGTTTGACCTCGAAACCGTCGCTACGTTCGTTCACCCGAAACACCGGCTTGTACGTGCCTTTCCGTTCGGCCCGTGTAACTCGCCAGTGCAACAAGCATTGCTGGTACGGGACTACCTTGTCGGGCGTCTCCCACTGGACGGACACTTCACCATCGAAGTCGTACAGTACGGGGACGCCGGTGAGCGGGGTGTCCCGTTGCCGCAGGTCTTCCAAGTGCTGATCGACCTCGGCTTGTTCCGGCAAACGGCCCGGAAACCGGACGGTGTTTTTCCAGGCTCGTGGGTCGTTGGGGGCCAGCACGATGCCCTTCCACGGCTCTTGCCAGCAGTCGGGATGGGCACAGTCGTAGGGCCAGCGATATTCGGTGCTGACTTCGGTTCCGGGGGTCATTTGCTTGCTCCCAGGGTGACGGCAAGGTCAAGATGGTTACTGAGTTGCTGTTGGTGTCCGTCGTCGCCGGGCCAATGCTGTCTACGCCACAAGGCGACGGCCGTGTTGGGCTAGCAGCCATTCCCATTGGCGGCCGAGAACGCAACCGCCCGTATCGTTGATGGTGATGGTGGTTGTGCGGCCGTTCTCGACCTTGACCTGGACTCGGCCGATGGTCGTGCCGTCCAAAGACAAGGTGTCCTGGCGATACCAGCCCCGGCAGCCAATCCTGCAAGTGTCGATCATCTTGCCGGGCGTGAGCGTCACGTCTGCCATTGACACTGCGGGAAGTCTTCGGTGCTTGGCTCCGCTACGTTCCAGAATGGCATCGATGGACTGCTCCAAGTTGGGGCAAAAGCAGAAAAAATGACCGGGTAGCACGTGGCACCAGTATCCATCTTGTTCCGACAGGCTTTCGACGTAGCCCACAGGTCTGACACGGCCAGCGGTGATTTCAATGACCGTTGCGATTCGTGGCCGACGTTTCATGAGCAGTCTCCGGATTTCCGATGGTTGATTCGGCGGTGTCCGAACCGGGCCGTTGCTCGGAGCCACCGATAAATGGTCGATGGGTGACGCTTTGCACTCTTGGCGATACGGCTCACAGAGTGGCCCGCATCGTAACAACGACGTGCGGCGGCCAATTCACAGATGCGTTGAAAGGTCATGGTGTCCTCTTGACAGGCATTTCCACGGGGACGAGGTAAAGCATCGGGCCGCTGCGGGTCGAGACCCTGTAATTGCCAAGCTGCCAGAACAACGGGCAGTCTTCGTGCGGCACAACCAGACAGCCGGTGTCCAGCTTGGAGCCAACCATAACCCAGTGACGAACAACCTCGCCGTCTTCCGCAATCACGCCGAAGGCATCTTGTGCTTTGCTTTCGTTCCAGTCCGACCTGCCTGCCAACAGCAAAGTCAGCATGATGTTTTGCCCCCGTGTCTTAGGTTGGTTGTGTTGGGGGTGTCCCTAACGTCGTGGCCGAAGCACTTCGTCGGTCGGCACGGGGACGGACCATCGTTCCTGGCACTTGTCGCATTTCAGCACCATGCGGCCCGTCAATTCGCTGAGGCGACCTTCACCGTCCTGCATCCGGTGCAAAGCACCACGGCACTGGGGACAGGTCACGCTTTCAGCACAGATTTGCTGTTCCGTTTTCGGGAAGGCTTTGGCACGGTCGATTCGGTCGATCATGGCTGGCTCCGGGGGTGGTCGTCACCGCTGAAGGTTCGATTGATGTCCCAGGAAGTAAACGGTGTCCCCGCTGACTCGGAATTTCCTGGTCTCGTCAAAGCCGGTACGTTGCGTGACGGGGATACGGCGGGCGACGGTCAAGGTCTGAAAGTCCACCCGCTTGACCTCGCCACGGCCGAAACGCCAGTTCATTTCGACGAGACGATTACAAATTTTGCGAATCTTGCGTTGCACTGTGTTGTCCCCCTGATGCTTGGACCGGTGTCCATCAGAACCGCAACGACCGGTAGTTGATGGCTTCCATCAGATGCGAAACGCCGATCTGCTCTTGCCGGTCGAGATTGGCGATGGTCCGAGCCACTGCAATGGCCCGGCGTTGCTGGTCGGGGTCCAGGCCAACATCCCGCACAGCCGTGGAAAGCAGCGTTCTGGAGACGTCATCCAAGTCGAGCGAAGGGTGGTCAGTCTTGTCTTCAGTCTGCCGCCGCATGTCGGTCAGTGTCGTCCCCGGTGTCCGCCTCTCTCGTTCGGCAGGTAGGACCATTTCGACGGTGACATCGGCCTGCGGGAAGTTCCGCACCTGCCGCTCGATTTGCCGGACGGTGCAGGAGCAGTCCTGACGTGGGTTATTGCGGTGTCCGCACGGACAGGGCCGAGCCTCAAAGGTCTGCGACAGGCCCAGTTCCAAAGCCACGGCTCGCATCATGGTTTTGCCGCAATTTGGAGGGCCGATCAGCAGCAGCGAGTGGTTGCCAGCGGCAGCGACGACCACCGTTCGTTTTGCCATTTCGTTGCCGAAGATGATGGCCGCAGCATCGTGGCCGGTCGTGGCAATCCTTGCCCGCCGTTCCATTTCGTTGGTGACTTGCCGATGCAGGTCTGCCAATTTGGTGTCCGCAAAGGTGATCAGGTTCATGGTTTTCCTTTCGTGAGTTAGTCGAGTGCCAGTGCTTCCCGCCCTACAAATTGGCCGTATTCGTCGAAGCCCAAAGTCAGCAAAATGTCGCCAGCCAGACTCATACCGGCGTCCGCAACTTCATCGGTGGTGTCCAGGTCGCACAGGCGACGAAGCAGGACGGGTAGGGACTCCGGGCTGACCGTACAATCCAGACTCCGGCACAGGACGAGCTTGCCCGCCATCCGTTGCCCGCCCTCGTAACTGTCACCACGGTCAGGGCAGTAGCACGCTTCCAGGTGAGCGTCGATGCCTTGGTTCACTGCGGTGATAACGGCCTTGATTTCGGCGGTGTCCGTCAAACTCATGGGGTAGCCTTCGCCGTTCATGGCTTTCTGAACGGCTTTGTACGTCACTTTCCCGCTGCCCGTGTGAATCATGGTCATGGCTTGGCCCTTGTTCAGGTTTTGATTCGTTGCGTCTGGATGGCTTGTCGGTGTCCCCAGGTCACTCGTTTTCGATCAGCCACGTCCCGCCGACGCCAGTGATCTCGCACTGATCCCAGTCTTGTTCCGCAGTGGCTTGGGCGGTGTCCGAACACTCGTCGGCGTAGTCGTCGCAGGCGTCCTCTTCGGGGGCATCGGGGTTGTCACAAGTGGCAACGATGCGGGCCAGAGCGAGTTTGTCGGCCAGGAGCTTGGCGTCGTTAAGAGACAGATGGTCTGGCACTACCACGCTGACCTTGCCGGTGAACTGAACAGGCACGTCGATTTTCATGGTGTCCGTCCTTTCTTGATTACGGGTGTCCGTAGCTCTCGCAGGGGAACAGCCCGAAGACCTCGACGCCGTGCTGCCGGGCGAAACGTTCGGCAACCCGGTCGCTGGAAAACCATGCGGCTTGTTTCCACGGCACCCACCGGCCTTGACGGTCCAGGTAACGGTTGTCAGTCAAGCTGTTCATCCTGATCTTGACCCGCTGCGGGCGTTTGTTTAGGCACATAGTGTTCTCCGGCTGACTTGGTGGACGGTTTCCGGCCGAACATCGACCGTTGCTGAGGTGGGCGGTGTCCTGCCCTTGCACCCCGTGAGGCGAAACAGGGAGCATCCCAAAAACTTTTGGCCTGTCGTCCCATTCCGTCGAACGACCATCGGGTGTCCGCAGGCGGGACAGACACGCAAGTTTTCGGCGTCAGTGATGCGACAGATGGCTTTGCCGATGTTGTCCCGCCACGACCCGACCCGCAGGCATTTCTGGGGCCGCCCGCAAGGAACGATCTGCTCCTGGACCCGATGGAACAGTTGCAGCCGGATGGCATCCGTTCCCTTTTCACGGCTTTCGCCACCGGGATTCACCGCAGTGTAACAACGCAGCGACAAGCGGTGTCCGCCGACCATCACGATCTTGCCGTAAACCAGTTCAATTACGCCCCTCAGCTTCAACGGCACGAAGCCGAAACCGGTAAGGAATTGGTCCATTTCGTTCTTGGTGATGGGGCAAAAGCGGCTGGGCATGGTGGATCTCCCTTCAACGTGACTTGTAACAAGCATGTTGCCGGTGTCCGTCCTGGCTGTTGTCCCTTCAGGCCATCACATCGTCCAACCGTTCACGGAGTTGTTTCACGAGGTCGGGACTGCCCGTGACGAGTCCTTGTTTAACAGCACCGTCGAGCCACGACGCCAATTCGTGGTCGCCGCAGATGATTGCTTGGGACAACTTCTGGTGGGCCTTGCCCACAGCGATCGGCAACGTCGGCCGCCTCGTCCGGGGCTTTTTGGGCTTCGGAGTGGGCTTGGGAGTGAGGCAACGCTTCGGCCAGAATTCGATGGTCATGGTGATTGTTCCTTTCACCACCATGACCGGTGTCCGGCAGCTTCATCTGTGGTGCTTGACGTTCCGAAACGCATCAACAGGCACCGCTTCGACCTGCCGTTGCTCAATGCAAAAGTCGAAATCGACCAGATACAGCGTCAGCTTGCCCCGCTTCCATTGCTCCAATTGGCGTTTATCCGGTTCGTCACAATTCGCCAATTCCAGGCGGTTGTAGCTGATCCGCCTAACACCATCCGTGTCGTCTTCGATCCACACGTCGTCCAAATCGAGACAATACGTCCTGCCGATCTGCTGGAGCAGTTCCGGCAACGAGAGGGCAGTAATGTTGACCCGCTCGTGCATCGTGACGACCAGGGTGTCCGGGTCGCAGCCGTGGTCGAAGTCGTCTTCTTGAGCCCGCTTCTCGATGAAGGTGCAAGCAAAAACGGTGTTCATGTGTGGCCTCCAGGTCTCGTTGTTTCGGTCAGGTCAGCATGGCCCCTGTCACGCTGAGTGTGGGTGTCCAGCAGAGCATTTCGGACATACAGCCAGTGACCGCCGTGCCATCGTGGTCATGGTGCTGCATCTGGCCGTCAACGCTCAGCTACCGGCTCCCCCGTGGCTTGAATCGCTCGATGTACGCATTTGCCATTTCTTTGCTCGGCAAATCTACGTCCACCTGATCGAAGGTCACGCCACGGTCCAGTAGGTCTTTCCAGCCGTTGGGCCAGGGATGCTCGGCTCCCCTATACGTCGCCGAGTTCAGACAGCCCACGATGCGAAAGTTGGACAACGCCATGATGACGCCGTGCATATTGGTTGCTCCTTGATTGGTGATTTGGTGGTTCTCCAAGCCCAGTGGCACAACAAGAGGCGGTGTCCACTTGGAGACGTACTTGTCTGAGTCGGCAAAGCCAGAGAAGCTGGCCGACCTTACGGGAAACAGACGAGGCGGACCAAGAAGGCCCAGATGCCCCACAATTGCGTCAGAAGAGCCATAGCAAATAGGAAATATACTTTGTGGCCTGGGAGCAGTCCTAATTACCTCAATGCGTCAAAACGCTTCCTAGCGTCCCAGAATAGGTCTTTTTCTTTCTGGGCAACCCTAACGACAACAAAACAAGGCGTTTCTTGTGGTTTTTGGATGAAGGATTTGTCTGACGGGTGTCCAGAAAGGTTGAAATACAAATTTTGGATTGCCTATAGATACGAAAACAGCCTTCCCTCCTCAAAAATAGAAATGATGTCTCGTTTGTTGGAGATCTTCTATTTCTGAGGAAGGTGACGTTTCCTTATTGAAGTGTGATTTTTATATCACATTGAACTCACTTTGTTTGATTTCTTCCTTCCGTTGGAAGGCAAAGGCTTTTTCAAGTCTGAGTTTTAGACCGGGACGTAGCTGTAACACAGGATCAACTACCTGTCCGTTGCCCGGAAAAACTTGTCTCGCAAGACAAGAAGCCTAATTTCGTCAAAACAATTCACTCCCCTCTCTGCCGTTGGTACGGTGCAGCATAACCTGCTAGAGTTAGTGAGACCCGCCGAGGTTTCAAGGCGGTTGATTGGACCTTGCGGTCCTCCGGTTATCTTTCCCTGGTGTCCCTAATTACTGACAACAGGATTATTGCTTACGTTGGTTAAACGTAGCCCGTGCAAGCCACCGGCACAACAACGATCACACTTCGTCCTCAAAGACACGGTAAATCACCGTTGAAGAAAGTAGGACAGGGTAGATGTGCAGTAGATCGAAGTAGTCTGTGTGAATCGCTGTAACTTCTATGTAGGCTGCCTATTTTCCAGATTCTCCATATTATGTCAAGTCTTTTTTGAGAATTCTGGATACCTGCTAGCACTAATAGAGCAAATTTTGTGTCGCAAATCTTATTAGTGGCTCTTGGGTAGACCAGCCCCGTCGTAGAGAAACCGATCAATTATCCTTCTGGGCCGTCCTGACAGCCCACTGTTCCACATCTTCAAGGTCGGTGTCCTGATCCTCTGGGGTGTTGTGGTACAACCGATACAGCCTCTCGACCTCGATGTCATTGAGCGTGGCATCGGGATCTGCCAAGTGTTCCCGCAACATCATCCGAATCCAAGCCTTGTTCGTCTTCATTGGGTGTCCTAGTCCGGCAGACCTGCCCAAGCACCACGGTAACCACGAGCCTGCATTTCGGCACAAGTGAGTTTTCGTGGCGGGCCGACTTGTTTCAAGATGTTCTGCATGGTGTGCAAGTCTCGACGAACCCGTTGCTCAAATTCGCCAAGATCAAATTCAAGGGACGCCTTGAGGCTGCAATGGCCCGTTGCCATCCGGTCGTAATACTTGTGCATGAGGCCATCGGCCCAGCCCCAGATCATGTCCTCGTGTTCGGCGGGCAAGCCGGTGTCCCGTGTGTCCAGGTAATGGTCGTCGGGGGCCACGGTCTCGAACGCTAAGTCCCAGGACGTTTCCACAGCTTCTCGCATCAGGTCACCAAGGGACTTGGTGTCGTTGCTTTCGGTTCCCAGAATTTCTGCGACGGTCATGCTTCGGTTCCTTGTGGATGTACCAACTGCCCCGTCCGAAGCCGTGGTGTCCGGTACTCAGCCTCGCAGCAACTCCGGATCGATCATGCCTTCTTGGACGAAACACCCGATGTCAGCCTGGGTGAATTGAACGAGTTGGGCTTCGGTGCAGTTCTGCCCGTGGATCGGACAGGTACGCCCGCCGTCGCAGCGGGAGTCGGGGCATTTCATTAGCTTGCCGGTCATCGAGTCGATGTAATGCACGTTGAATAGCCTCCGCTCACCGTGGACGAACGATTCTTTGACCAGACCGTAGCGAGTGCCGGGTTTGATGGAGACAATGCTGCCGACCTGAATCATGGCGGGGGAAAGGTCTCTACGGACGGTTTTGGACATGCCGTTATGTCCTTTTTCTGGTGTGTGTTCCATCGAAACGTTGGATGTCGGGTCCGTTGGGACAATAGATCTCCAACGCTTTGGTACGTTTGCAGAGGGTAATCGTACAGGGATGTTCATCCGCTGCCGATTCCACACAAGCGATGGCATCGGTGTCCGTCGTTTTCCCAGCATGGTAACCCATTGAGGCTTGCAGGCTAATGCAATCCTGTAGGTTATGGATATGATGATGCCGGGAAGGTGGTATTCTCGTTGTTGTCATGGTTGTCATGGTGTCCTAGTCGGAGGGCGTGGCAGGCCCGATCCGGTTTTCTGCCGCCGTCTTGGTCCAGTGATCTATCATGGTGTCCCCTCTTCGATTTCGTCCATCCCAGCCATGACGTGTGCTTCCATCACGTCATAGGCGGTTCTCGGACCACTATCGGTGGTCACAACTTGATCCGGGTCAATTTCATGAGCCACCAGCACAGCCACAATTGATTCTCGTTTTGTCACGGCGTCCTCCAGTCGATCCAGTTCGTTTCAGTGAATCGTGAATTGGGTTCCCCGGATTACACGGGCCATATTCCGGGTGATCGTTGGCATGGTGTCCTACTCGGAGTCACACGGCGTGATTGGCCCGATCCTGTTTTCCTGTGCCGGACCTTCCACAACGAAGCCGTTCTCCGCCGCCGTCTTGGTCCAGTCGATGGATTTGTAGGTCGCTCGGAATGACCCGTTTCCATTATTTGCGACGTAGCTTTGCCGTTCCTTCGGCTTGGAAGCGACGGAGAATGGGCCACGGCTCCCGTCGTAGCTCCAGCCGTCACACAAGACCAGCCGGTGTCCCGCTTGGAGACGGCTGCGGCATAGGTGACCGGCCACCAACTCGACGAATTGGGCAACGTCACTTTGCGACAGTGCTTCGATTTCCAGAAGCGTCCCGCTTTTGATTTCCACGGGCGGCACAGCAACTTCGGCCAACAGGTCCAGTACCTTCTTGGTGGCGTTGATGCCGATATGGGCTTTTCGACCTACAAAATCCGTCCAGCCGTCGAACGTTCCACCAGTGACGCTCAGGCGAAAGGACTGGCCGTTGATAACCACCGGCACGTAGGAATAGCCTTTCTCGAAAACGAGGCTGATCTTGTTTCGAGGGACCACAAAGTAGAAATCCCGTCCGGCGTGCTGGAACCATTTCTTCCGACCGTCCGGCCAGTAGGCACGGGTGTAGAACACTTTGTCCTGCCTTGCCGCCAAGTTGGGATGATCGTAGCGGGTTGCCGCTGCGGGGTAGTTGGCCCCTGCGACGATGATGATCTGGTCGGTGTCCGGCAGTTCGACGTGGTAACCCGGCTCAATGTCCACACGGCCGGTCAGTTCGGCCAGATTCACGATCCTGGCGTTGCCTTTTTCTTCGGTCATCTGCAATGCTCCAGAAGGTTCGTGGTTTCGGAAGTAGCTGAATCCGTGGTGTCCGACCTTGTTAGCTTTGCTTGGGCGGGATGGCCGTCAGTTCGTAGCCGTTGCCGCAGCCGAACCCAGCTTCGTGCCACGCCAGAACGATCTCGGCACCGGTTTCGGTCAGTGACCACCATCCGATGCAACATGGGGCCGTGCAGGATGCAAGTTTCATCAGCCCGGCGTTGATGACCGGCCGATAGTCGGAGCGGGTGCCAAGCCCCGTCCAGGCCCGCAGCAGGTCATCCGGTGTCCATTTCCTCCCGTCCCGACGAACAGCAAAGCACTCAAAGCGGCGAAGTGCTTCGCAGAGCAGGCCGTGCTGGGCATTTCCGAGTCGAAACTTGGTCATGGTTCTGTTCCATTTCTGCCCGAGTGTTGGCTGTTGAGGGTGATGTCGGACGGTTCCACGTTGATCCACGCAAGCCCGCCGATAGACTGAATGAGAACTTGCGTGAAGTCCCGCTTCCTCAACGGCAGTCCCACTTCCCGCAAGCCGAATATAGGCGTCGGCCAGTAGACGACGCCAATTCCCTCACCCCAATCCCCCAAGCAACTGCGATAAGTCCCGATGGCTTTTGTCATGGTGTCCTCAGTCGTTACGTTGCCAATAATCGGTCGGCAACATGCCGTCTTGGGGTAACCCGTCGCCGAAGTAACGGCACGGGAACGGGCATTTGGCTCCCTCCTGGCCGTGGATCATCAGGTGGTCCAGATCCAGGACTTGACCGTGCGGGCCGTAGTGGCAGGTCTCAGGGTCGTAGTCCGCCAGGTCCGCTCCCGACACAACAATGTGGTGTCCGAACTGGTCGTTGTCGGCGAGAGCGTCGATTCCGTCGCTGATGTTGTCGGCCTCGACAACGAAATAGACTGGGGTGAAGCTGCCGCCGATCTCGATCAGCCACGACTTGCCGAACCAGTCGCCGGGATTGATCACGGGAATGTCGATCAACTGCTGGCCTTGAAATGTTGCTTTGGCTTTGACTTGGCACACGAGGTTCCTCCGTTGCAAAAGTTGGATTGGGCTGACGTTGGGTTCGTTGGTGTCCGGTAATGTTCGGTCAAGTTCTCAAATGAGTTTTTGACCGGCTTTCCAAGTTCCCCGGCATTCCGAGGCGAATTGGAAAGTTGGAATCGTTCGGGGTGTCCTTTACCCTGTGGCCGACGACGATCAGACGATCAGACGGTTGGGGCGTCGAAGACGTCGAAGAGGTCGAAAAAATCGCTAGATGTCCTCAATCAAACGGAGTTCGTCATCCAACTGCGTCCGAACGCATTCAGGGCAAATCGTGTCCTCGATTTCTTCCCCGGTTTCCTTATTGCCGACGAAAAATGAAGGCACCCATCCATCGTGGATATCCTCTTCGAGGGTGGCATTGTGGGAATGGCAGCCGCACAAAGCACACGTCAAGCCGACATTGTGGAGGTCTTCTTTGGCGTCAGTGCCGTTATCACTGCCATTCCCTGCCAGCACTTTCCGCACGTCATCGGCAAGCCCGGCCATGCGTTGTCCAAGCCAAGCCCCCGCCGTGAACGTGCGGGAAGATTCGGCGTCGAGATAGGCGGACGCCCCATCCGAAGCCTGCAAAGCATCGTAGGCTTCCAAAAATCGACGCAAGAGGGCGGTGATATCGGCGGACATGGAATGTTCACCTTTCGTGGTTGAAGGTGGTTACGTGGCACTGACCATGCCAGTGCGTCGATTGGCTGGTGTCCGGTTGCCACTACCAGCCGAAGTTGACTTCCCACTCCACGTCTTTCCCCTCAGCCAAATCCATGCAGGCGGTAAAGCACTCGGTTCGGGACTGGTCCAGTTCCGCCAGATGGTTGAGCTTGTTCAGGACCGCAACGGAGACGGGGTTTTGGAGGGCGAAATCGCTGCCGCTGTACTCTTGGCCGTGGTCCCGGCCGTCAAGAAAATGCCGCTGCACGGTGAGCAGGAAATTGGTCACGGCCAGCGGGTTGCAGGCGTCCTGGATTTCCGAGGCTTTGGCAGCCAGCTTTTTCACTTCGTCCGTCGCTTTGATACTGACTCGTTTTGTCGTCATGTTTAGGTTCTCCAAATTGCTTGAGGGGCGTCTGCGTTGTTGCCGGTGTCCCCAGGTGGATAATCTGTCCAGTGGTGTTGCCGGTTCGTTGCTGTTGTTGCCGGTGTCCGCCAAGAAATAGAAGCGGCGGTCAGGCATCCATGCAACACCCCCCCCCCCCCCGCCTTTGAAACCACCCCACCCATAAATTAGTGCAACAACAGGCCGAAATCAACC
>Ga0351919_10104_pt1 | contig 23788 bp, 19 predicted proteins | sample TotcelHT113001N6_FD_206845 | JGI IMG/M metagenome (GOLD analysis project Ga0351919, IMG submission 206845) | Enriched cells from coal bed in the Powder River Basin, Montana, United States - Total cells T11 rep1 HSBNCT.T11.300.1.N6 ...
CGGACAAATGTAATCTTCATGGCTTCAATATTAAAGCGATTCCTGTTTGTCATTATTTTAATCAGTCTTACCTGGTCTATGAATCTGCGGGGGGAGGAAAGAAGTCTCCCGCAGCCGGGGCCGCGTGATAAATGTCCCGTATGCGGCATGTTCGTGGCAAAGTATCCTGATTTTGTTGCACGGATTGTCTTTAAAGACGGCTCATTAGCATTTTTTGACGGGGCCAAGGATATGTTCAAATACTACTTCAATTTAAGCAAATACAACCCTAAAGCGAAAAGAACTGATATCAGCTCAATCCATGTAACTGACTACTACGGATTGACCTATATCGATGGTTTGAAAGCTTACTATGTCCAGGGAAGCGATATCTACGGGCCTATGGGGAAAGAACTGTTACCATTTGAAAAAGAAGGTGAAGCAAAGGAGTTTATGAAGGACCATAAAGGGAAGATGCTACTCAGGTTTCAGGAAGTTTCTAATTCTATAATAAAAGGGCTTGATTGATATTCAAAAGAAAATCCAGCATTTTCCTCCTGTGGCTTGCAGTGAACCTCTGTTCATTGTTCATCGTCTTTGTTCATGCTCATTTTAGAAGCCTGAACGATACACCTTTTTTAAAGGACCGTATTAGAATGGTTAACAAGTATGGACTGACAGACCTTTGTCTTTTTACGGATGCGCGATACACCCGAAACCCGGCTATGGCTGATTTCGCCACACCATTTCAGGATCACCCCTCATCCATGGAACACTTTCCTTCCGGATCGATAATAGGGCCTCCGGCGCACGTCAGACAAAACAAAGCGGGTGGAACGTGATCTGGATAGAGAAACAGAGAAATATCATTGATTTTGCCCTTTCCGCACTTCTGCGGAGATGGGGTAAAAACCTGGCCTTACTGACAGTCTATACGGTGATCGTTTTTATTCTAACATCGATCTTTTTCTTCACCACCTCCATAAAAAGGGAAGCGTCCAATGTTCTGCAGGGCAGTCCTGAGATTGTAGTACAAAAGCTTGTCGCCGGACGGCACGATCTTATCCCGGAAAATTATATCCGCACCATAGAAAAAATCACAGGTGTCCGCATGGTGAAAGGGCGTTTGTGGGGTTATTACTATGAACCGTCAGTAGGAGCTAATTACACTGTGATAGCTACGAGTGATTCTGTGGCCAAGGCCGGTACCGTTGCTATAGGCATGGGCGTTTCAAGGGTACTTCATGCACAAAAAGGAGACCTTGTGCCACTTAGAGGCTTTGATGGCGCCTATATCCCCTTCGAGGTGGCCGATATTTTGTCTCCTGAGTCGGAACTTGTTTCGGCAGATCTGGTAGAAATGTCCGAAAGAGACTTCAGAAATCTCTTTGGTATAGAAAAAGGATATTTTACAGATGTTGCCCTCCAGGTAAGAAACAAAAAGGAATTGAGTACTGTGGCGGACAAAATAAAAAGGCTCCTTCCTGATGCCCGGCCGATTCTCCGGGATGAAATTGCAAGAACTTATGATGCAGTATTCGATTGGCGCGGAGGATTATTGATATTCGTTATCGCAGGGGCTGTACTCGCCTTTATCATCTTTTCCTGGGATAAGGCTACAAGCCTCAGTTCCGAAGAAAGACGAGAGATCGGCATATTGAAGGCAGTCGGATGGGAGACATCTGAAGTAATTATCATGAAATCTTGGGAAGGCATGGCAATCTCTCTTTCTGCCTTTTTCATGGGGATTGTGTTTGCCTACCTCCACGTGTTTTTTGCCTCATACATATTTTTTGAACCGGTTCTTAAAGGGTGGTCCGTGCTTTACCCTCACTTTCGTCTCGTCCCTTACATAGACCCCTATCAGGTGGCGGCATTGTTCTTTCTTACAGTTGTTCCCTATACTGTGGCTACAATTATACCTTCCTGGAAGGCAGCTATTGTAGACCCGGATGAAGTGATGAGGCTTTAGGAACTCCATGATTGAACTGAGACATATAACAAAGGTTTTTCATAAAGGCAACTCAAATGAGTTTATGGCCGTCGATGATATCAGCCTTACCATAAACCCCGACACAGTTACTGTGTTTAAGGGTCCCAGCGGATCGGGGAAGACAACTCTCCTGAGTATCATAGGCGCCATGACAAAGCCGACAACCGGGAGGGTTGAAATCCTGAACCGAGAAATAACAAGCCTCCCGGAGCGGTTTCTCACGGAAATACGCCGTAAAACCTTTGGGTTCATCTTTCAGCAGTATAACCTTATCAAAGGCATAACAGCCCTTGAGAATGTTATGATTCCTGCCTACCCTTGCGGCGAGAAACATGCTCACCTCAAAAAAAGGGCTCTTGGACTTCTCGACCTTTTCAATGTATCCCACAAAGCTGCATCCAGGGCAGAATGGCTGTCAGGAGGGGAAGCCCAGCGCGTTACCATTGCACGTGCACTGATCAATAATCCGCGTATCATCATTGCAGACGAACCTACCGCGCACCTCGATACGAAGCTGTCGAAAGAATTTATTGACATCATGGCAGGGCTCAACAGGGAAGGAAGAACAATTCTTATTGCAAGCCATGATCCTCTTGTTTTTGCTTCAGCTGAAGTAAACAGAGTAATAGAGTTCCGTGACGGAAAGGTGTTGGCTCCCGGGATACATCCATGATTATGCAGCCGGCTGTTATCGCCCTCTTCGTCGGCTCTATACTTGCAACTTACATGGTTTTATATGCTGCCTGGTATGGGGTAAGCATTTTGAGAAACTGGGATTTACAGGATGGCAGCGAACTGCAGCTCAACCTGGAAAGAAAAACGTACCTTATTTCAACCATAATGAGTTACGCTTTCGTTTTTCAGCTTCTTTCGCTGTTTTTGTTTATCTATACGGCCGACAGGTTGAGCAGCATCTTTGTCGGCGCCATGTGCGCGGCAGGAACATTGAATGTAAATGGCTTCGGGTATCCCACCATGCTTTTTAAAATATTGAATTTTCTCCTCGGCGGAGTATGGCTCATCCTGAACAATACAGATAACCGGGCTGTTGATTACCCTTTGATAAAAATAAAATACCTGTTTCTTCTCATCATAACGCCATTTATTTTTGCGGAGATGATTATCCAGGGTACTTATTTTCTCAATCTTAAACCGGATATCATCACATCGTGCTGCGGAAGCCTATTCAGCCCGGAAAGCACGGGAATAGGAGCAGGTCTTACGGCACTGCCGGTTATACCTATGAAAATTATATTTTATTCAGTTATGATAATTACCCTAATATCCGGTTTCTATTTTTTTCTTAAGAGCAGTGCAGCTAACGGGCTATTTTTTTCAATTATGACTCTGGTTGCCTTTGTTGTGTCAATTGCAGCACTCATTTCATTCATCTCGCTTTATTTTTATGAGTTGCCTACACATCACTGCCCTTTTTGCATACTGCAGAAAGAGTATCATTATATCGGGTATTTGATATATATCACCATCCTCGGGGGAACAGTTACCGGCGCTGGTATCGGTATACTTATGCCATTCAGACAAAAAGAAAGCCTCTATGAAATTATTCCCGGGATTCAAAAACGTCTCACCATTGTTACACTTATACTTTATTTTATCTTTACCGTAACTACCATATGTGCCATTTTATTAACTGATTTCAAGCTTGACGGCTATTGAAACCGATTAGTCTTCATTCATATAGCATTGATCATTTGATGGCAAGAAGTTCAAGTTCAAAGATAAGCGTCGCGTTCGGTCCGATGTCACGGCCCGCACCCAGCTCTCCGTAGGCAAGTTGCGGAGGAATGAAGAGCTGCCACATGGAACCCACCGGCATCAGCTTCAGCGCCTCGTTAAAGCCGGGGATCACTCCGGAGACCTTAAAAGCAGCGGGCATCCCTGTGCGATAGGAGCTGTCGAATTCGGTTCCATTAATGAGAGTTCCACGGTAATTACACTCCACTGTATCATCGCCCGATGGTTTCCTGCCGTCGCCTGCCTTGAGAATTTTGTACTGCAGCCCGCTCGACAGGGGCACCACACCTTCTTTCATCTTGTTTGCAGCCAGAAAAGCGTCCCCTTCTTTCTTGTTTTCAGCGGCTGCCGTTTTTATAGCCTGCGCTTGTGCCTGTCTTAGCTCAGCCTGATAAGCATCCAGAGTTTTACGGAGTTCCTCTTCGGTTATAAGGAGTTTACCGCCAGATTGAGCGTCCCTCATGCCCTTGATCACGAACTCAAGGTCCGTATCGACTCCCTGCTTCTGGAAGTTCCTCAGTACACTGACCCCTATGCTGTAGCTTATTTTATTTTTTTGTGTTTTCAGGACAGATTCTTCCATGGCATTTGCCGAAATCGAAAAAAACAAACAGCTTGAGATCAGTAATCCTATAGCAAGATTAAGTTTCTGTGTCATCTTCTCTCCTTGTAAAAATATGATTTGTTTATTAAAATTTCTGTTTATTCATAGGCCTTATTGTTGAAAGCTTACAACGATCTTAAAAAACAAAAGTCCGGAAGATTATCTAAGATATTGTAAATATATTGTCTCCTTTATAGCTCAATCACCATTCCCTCTGCACAGGGGAAGCAGTCCATCGGACTGCCGGCACGGCTGATCTGTTCCCTGCAATAATCCACCTGTTGATCCAGATCATCATCTGTGCGCTCGGGATCATGATGAAACAGCCCTAATCTTTTAACATTGGCATCGATGGCCAGGCCTGTGGCGTCTGAGTATGTAGAATGTCCCCATCCGCGAGTTCGCCGGTATTCTTCAGTCGTATATTGGGCATCATGAAAAAGTAAATCCGCATTACAGCAGAATGCCGTATATTCCTCTCTTGACAAACCGCCCGCATGCCGAAAATCCAGTTCATTGTCACATAGAAAGACAAATGTCTTTCCGTTTTCAACAAATTTAAAGCCATACCCGCCATTCGGATGGTTCAGGGGAAAGGCACGAAACTCCATACTGCCAATCCTGCAATTGTCGTTTACCGACTTCGGCTGATTGCAACGGTAGTTGAAGTTGGCCTTCAAATAACTGAAATCAATAGGAAAAAAAGGAGGTTGCATCTGGCGGGATAAGTATCTGCGTATCACGTTTTGCGAATGAGGCCCGCTGCAAAATGTAATATTGTATTGGTCTGAATAAGCCGGTTCAAAAAAAGGAAAGCCCACCAGATGGTCCCAGTGCGGATGTGTCAGAAAAAAACGAAGATTCGAGACTGCCTGTTCATGTAGAAGAGCCTTCCCGAAATTTCGCAGACCCGAACCGGCGTCTACAACAAAGACCTGCCCATCAGCAGAACGTATCTCCAGACAGGTCGAATTGCCGCCATAACGAAGAGTGCCGGGCCCGGGTGTTGTTATGGAACCACGGCAACCCCAAACTTTAATTTTCATTCTCCCGCGCTCCTTTTCATTAATTATCCTGCAATTTTATTTAATTTACAAGAGGGAATTCTATTACAACGACCGTTATTTAATGAAAAGCATAGAGGGCTCCATGAACAAAATAATTTACTCATACTGCATTATGAAGTATTATTTTAATATATCCTTTTGGCCCCTGCTTGTCCGGTTAAGGGTAATGATCAATTATAAATAAAGGAAACACTGAAACTTGGAATACGTATATCTAATTATATCGGCCCTGATCATGGAGTTAATCGACAGCTTTCTGGGGATGATGTATGGAACTGTGCTCAGCCCGCTTTTGATTATCATGGATTACAATGCGAAAGACGTTGTCCCTTCTATTTTGATTTCACAGGCCGTCGGTGGTTTCATAGCTTCCTACCGGCATCATCGTTTTAAAAATGCCGACTTTAATTCCGGTACAACAGATCGACATATTGCAATAACGGTCATCTGGTGCGGCGTTTTTGCCAGCCTCATCGGCGTGTTCATATCTGTATCCATTTCAGCTAAATTCCTTAATACCTATATTGGTCTGCTCGTAGCTGTCATCGGTGCATTGATCTTGTGCAACCAATCCTTAATTTTAACCGATGGAAAGATTTATCTGCTCGGATTTGTCAGTGCTTTCAATAAAGCGTTATCCGGGGGTGGATTCGGTCCTCTCGTTGCAGGGGGCCAGCTTATCTTCCGCGATCGGTCTGAAAAGGGGGCCATCGGCTCCACAGATTTTGCCGAAGCCCCGATCTGCCTATTTAGTTTTTTACTGTGGGTATTCTTTAAAGGGTTTCCCCCTATTGCTCTGTATCTGCCTCTCTGTGTTGGTTCGATCATCGGTGGTTTCTTCGGGCCCAAGTGTTTAAGCAAAATAAAATCTCATGATAAATTGAAAAAAATATTGGGTGTCCTGGTTCTCATGGAAGGAGTATGGGTCCTTTACAAGGTCTGGATCAAGTAAAATGAACCGAAAATAAGAAATATGAACTCTTATAGACTATCTTATCTGAAATATCTGGAGTCTGAATCTATCCATATTATGCGAGAGGTTGTGGCTGAGTTCAAAAATCCCGTCATGCTCTATTCCGTCGGAAAGGATTCAAGTGTGATGGTGCGGTTAGCCCAAAAGGCATTCTATCCGGGGAAATTCCCCTTCCCTTTAATGCATATCGATACCGGGTACAAATTCCCCGAGATGTATGCCTTCCGGGAGGACTTCTGCCGGAAGATCGGGGCAAAACTGATTATAGAGAGAAATGAGCAATGGATTGCCCAAGGTTGTCATCCGCTCAAAGTGGGTGTCGACAAATGCTGCAGCTATCTAAAAACCGGCGCTCTGCTGGATGCGATTCGTAAACACAGTTTTGATGCAGCATTCGGCGGCGCCAGACGCGAAGAGGAGAAATCCCGTGCCAAAGAACGGATTTTTTCCCTGCGTGACATCTTTGGTCAATGGGATCCGAAACGCCAACGGCCTGAGCCATGGGACCTTTACAATACTTGCATCAACGAGGGAGAAACGGTCCGGGTTTTCCCCTTGAGCAACTGGACAGAACAGGATATATGGGAGTACATCAAAGAGGAGAAAATTCCTATCGTACCCATTTATTACGCCTGCGAACGGGACGTCGTCATTCGTGACGGTATTCTCATTCCCCATGATGCATGTTCCGCTGGTAACAACAAAACTGGAATGAACTCAATTGCTGAAAAAGTGGAACAGGTCATGTGCCGTTTCCGTTCTCTGGGTTGTATTCCCTGTACCGGCGCCATTTCCTCAACGGCGACCACAATCGACGAGATTATTGGGGAAGTGAGGGCTGCGAGAAAATCGGAACGGGAAAATCGTGTAATTGATCTCACCAGTGACAGTTCAATGGAGCAAAAAAAGAAGGAAGGGTATTTCTGATGCAGTACGGTGAAAAATCCCTCCTTCGCTTTACAACCACCGGCAGTGTCGACGACGGGAAATCCACGCTGATCGGCAGACTCCTCTATGAAACAAAATCCATCTATGAGGACCAGTATGCGGCAATTGAAAAAACTTCCCAGAGAAAGGGGCTGAAGGAAGTCAACCTTGCCGATCTGCTTGATGGCCTGGCGGCAGAAAGGGAACAAGGTATTACTATCGACGTGGCCCATCGTTATTTCGAAACACCAAAAAGAAAATTCATCATTACCGACACACCGGGGCATGTCCAATATACAAGAAACATGGTCACGGGGGCGTCCAATGCCGACTGTGCCGTCATCCTCATTGATGCCCGCAACGGTGTACTGACCCAGTCCAAAAGACACGGCTTCATTCTTTCTCTTTTGCAGGTTCCCCACCTGATTGTGGCGCTCAATAAAATGGACCTCGTTGATTATGCGGAGGAAGTCTATGCCCGTATCGTAGAGGCTTATGAGAATTATTCGCAAAAACTGGATATCCATGATATCGTCTTTATCCCTGTGTCGGCACTGAAAGGGGATAATGTTGTTGAAAAGAGCGTGAACATGCCGTGGTATGACGGCACAACCCTCCTTCATTGTCTCGAAAATATACACGTTGCAGCCGACCGGAACCTCGTTGACTTCCGTTTCCCGGTCCAGTATGTCATGCGGCCCCATCAGGATTTTAGGGGCTTTGCCGGGAAAATAATTTCGGGGACAATCACACCCGGCGAAGAAGTAGCCATCCTGCCTTCAGGACATGTAACCAAGATCAAGTCTATCACAACCTATGAGGGAGATTTGGCGGAGGCCTTTGCTCCCCAATCCGTCGTTCTGACGCTGAATGATGAGATTGATATCAGCCGGGGAGATATGATTGTAAGGAAAAAAAACCTGCCGCAGGTAGGAACCCTTTTTGGAGCAATTATTTGCTGGATGGATGACACGGCCTCTTCGATGACAACGGCCTACATATTGAAACATACGACAAAGGTTACCCGGGCTTATATCAGAAAGATCGTTTACAAGATAGACGTTGATACGCTGCATCGGACAGAGGCTGATACCTTTTTATTAAACGAAATCGGCAGGGTGGAGATCAGCACTGCAGTTCCCATTTTTTTTGATCCTTATCTAATAAACCATGCCACAGGCAGCTTCATCCTGATCGATCCGCTGACTAATAATACTGTTGCTGCAGGGATGATCCGGAGCACCCCCCGAAAGATTCCCGGAGAAATCAATAGCGTCTGTGCAGATGGCCCAGGATCGGGGAACGCTGCATCAAAATCCTCCAATATCGTTTGGACCGGCTGGAATATCCCTCGTGAAGCAAGAGAAAAGCAAAATAATCACCGGGCCACTGTCCTGTGGTTTACAGGTTATTCCGGCTCCGGCAAATCGACTATTGCAGGGCTCCTGGAAAAGAGGCTTTTTGATGCTGGTTGCCGGACGATGCTGCTCGACGGAGATCATTTGCGACATGGCTTGTGCGGAGATCTCGGTTTTTCCGAGAGGGACCGGAATGAAAATATCCGCCGGGCAGGAGAAGTTGCCAGGCTTTTCTTCGAAGCCGGCCATATTGTCATCTGTGCCTTTATTTCCCCTTTTATCAAGGATAGGCAAATTGTCAGATCACTATTTCCCGAAACGCGCTTCTTTGAGATCTATGTTAAATGTAACCTGGAGGCCTGTATAAAGCGTGATCCCCATGGCCTCTATCAAAAAGCCCTGTCAGGAAATATTTCCGAATTTACCGGGATCAGTTCACCATATGAAGAACCGCCAAACCCGGAAATTATTGTAGAAACGGACCGGCAGAGTGTGGAACAAATCGTTGATATCCTTTTGAAACGGCTTATGAAGAAAAAGATCATTCAGAGAGGTGCTTCTGCATTTAGTTGACATACGATGCGGTTAATTTAACGAAATTGGTATACCTTAAAGATATGCTATTTATGCTATTTAAAAAAAACATTGAAGCAATTGAGGTTACATCTTGAACTTGATGGACCTACAAGAAATGGCCTTGGCATTGGGCATATTGTTATTCCAAACATCGTTTTGCCTGCCTGCTTATCCTGATGGCGAATGGGGCAATTGGTTGTACATTGACCACGGATATTATACCCGTCAACGGCTCATTTCCGGCATGCCAATGTTGATGCGCCGCAAACTACAAAATCCCGGCGCTTAGTAAACCTGGATGTCTATGACGTCCCATGAAATTGAAAGCCAGGAACCGTGATGTATGTTTGCCAGGGATACTCGGTATTCATGTAGCAGGGACCATATCCATAAAATGAACAGGACAATTGTTTATTGATGCGGTATAATAAGGGTATGATGAAATGGTTTAAATCCTTTCAGGACGCTCACGCAAAATGGCGCCGCCGCACCGGGGTTGAGCGGGTGCTGCTCATGGAAGCATTTGTGCTGCTATGCGCCGCACGTCTGACCGTGCTTATCCTGCCCTTCAGGTGGCTGGCTGTCTCACTGGGCAGACACATGAAGGAAGCCGGTACAGAATTAAACCCCTCTGATCTTTGTTCTGCCCGGATGGTGGGTCAGGCTATCCGCTCCGCCGCACGGTATACCCCCTGGGAGAGCGTCTGCCTGCCCCAGGCCGTGGCCGGTCAATGGATGTTGAAACGTCGCAAAATTGAAGGCACGCTGTATCTGGGCGTGACAAAGGATGAAGCAAAGCCGGAAAAACTTGTGGCCCACGCCTGGCTTCGTTGCGGTCACATTATCTTGACCGGCGCAGAGGGTCATCGGCAGTTCAAGGTGGTCGCCACCTTTTCCTGATGAAACAGCTTCCTTATCCGGGTATATTATGGTTTATTAAATTGGGTATCTTCGCCAGGGGGTTTTAATCGATGACTGAAGCCGGTACCGTGCAGTCTTGTGATACTGAAAGTCGCAATATCTGTATTCATTGCAGCTTATGCTGCGATGGAAGTATGTTCGGACGTGCGAGAATTGACAAAAGTGATGATCTGACATTTCTGAAACAGATGGGAGTTGAATCTGTTACGGTTCGCGATAAGCAGTTTTTTCAACAGCCTTGCATGGGGCAAGAGGGGAAGCGATGCAGGTTTTACAATGATGCAAGACGTTTTAACGTTTGCAAAACATTCAGGTGCAGGCTCCTTAAGCAATACATTTCAGGCGAAATATCGTATCATGCTGCCATAGCTATCATCGGGGAAATCATGATTCGCAGGCAGAGCGTAAAGGCGTTTTCAGAAATGCTCTATACGGATCACAATAGCCGTGAACCATCCATTTTTTCTTTTATTAAGGAATTACATATAAGCGGAAAGATGGAAGACCTCGCTTTCAGAAGAACATATTCAAAACAAATCCTGGATTGTTTTATATTCAGGGAGCTTCTCGAACGAAGCTTTTACAAGAAAAACAGCAAAGTGCCTGAATACGATGAGAGACAATCTACCCTGTAGGAATATTTGCGCCTCTGCCCAGGTTTTAGCCCATAAAAAGGGGACCGTTCATTGAATATTCACCAGATGATTAAACAGATTGCTGACGCAACCCGGAAACTCAGGCAACAGTTGCCCTATCTGCCGATGGCCTTCAGATTAGTGCATCACGCGGCTGGAGGGCTGACCATTGTCTGGCTCGTATTGCTGCTCGTTCAGGGACTACTGCCGGTTGCCACGGTGTATCTGACGCGGATACTTGTAGACGGCGTCGCAAAGATGATCGGTGCCGGCGGCGGATGGGAGGGCATGATGCCGCTCCTTCCTGTGGGTATTGCCATGGCCCTGGTGCTGATCTGCGGCGAGGTTTTCCAAAGTGTCGGCAAATGGGTACGAACGGCCCAGTCCGAGAGGGTGCAGGACCATGTTCATGAGCTTATCCACGAGCAGGCAATGCGGCTCGATCTCTCTTTTTACGATGACCCTCGTTACTATGATCAACTCCATCGAGCCCGGATAGATGCCTTGAGTAGGCCAACAGCCCTGATCGAAAACGCCGGCACCCTGCTGCAAAGCTTCATCACCCTGGCTGCCATGGGAGGAGTCCTGCTTGCCTTCGGAATATGGATTCCCCTGTTGCTGGCGCTCAGTACCTTGCCTGCCCTTTTGGTTGTGCTCCGTCATACGATTCGCTTTCATCGCTGGCGGATTCAAAATACCACGGCTATACGCAAAACCAGCTACTATGATCTGATGCTTACCCAGCGTGAAGCGGCGGCAGAGATGCGACTCTTCGGTCTTGGCCCTCATTTTCGAGCGCTTTTTCAGGATTTGCGGGCACGATTACGTAGGGAACAGGTACGGCTTGCCCGCAGTGAAGCCTTGGCTCACGCAGGAGCGGCCCTCATCGGGTTGGGGAGTATGGCAGGCGCCCTGGCTTGGATGGGTTTTCAAGCGTTGAAAGGCATAGTCGGGTTGGGGGATCTCGCCCTTTTTTATCAGGCATTTTACCAGGGCCAGCGCATGATGCGTTCCCTTTTGGGAAGCGCCGGAGAAATATATCGTAACATCATGTTTCTGGAGAACCTTTTTGAGTTTCTGACGCTTACGCCCAGGGTCGGCTCGCCTGAACATCCGTTTCCACATCCCGGCCTGAAAAAGGAGATAACATTTCAAAACGTTACCTTTTCCTATCCCGGTGCGACACATCCTGCGCTGGAGGGTTTCAGTCTCCGTATTCCAGCGGGACAAATCACTGCTCTTGTGGGTGAAAACGGCGCCGGCAAAACCACGTTGATCAAGCTCATCTGCCGCTTTTACGATCCTGAAGAGGGCCGGGTACTGATGGATGGGACTGATATCCGAACTTTTTCCCTCCCAGTATTGCGACAGTGTATTACCGTACTCTTTCAGGAGCCGGTGCACTATCATGACACAGTTTTCAACAATATTGCCTTCGGAGATATCGTTGACCCTCCAGGAATGGACCGGATTGAGGCGGCAGCGCGAGCCGCAGGGGCGGATACGCCTATCAGCCGCTTGCCCCGTACCTATGAAGCCGTGCTGGGAAAGTGGTTCGGTGGTGCTGAATTGAGCGGAGGTGAATGGCAGCGCCTTGCCCTGGCGCGGGCTTTTATACGAAACGCGGAATTCATCATCCTCGATGAACCGACCAGCGCCATGGATTCATGGGCAGAAGCAGACTGGCTCCTTCGATTTCGCGCGCTCGTCCATGGGCGTACAGCCCTGATCATCACTCATCGCTTTACAACCGCCCTTCAGGCAGATATAATCCACGTTATGGACAGGGGCCGCATTGTAGAATCGGGCAGCCACGAAGAGCTGATTGCTGCCCGGGGTCGCTATGAAGCCTCCTGGACCCGGCAGATGCGGGGGAAAAATCAATGAGGTCAGAGGTTGCTGGCTACTGACATCGGACTACTGACCAAAGGAAGTTTGGAGCGGAGGTTTTAATGGAAATAACTAAATCGGAGTTCTGCCAGCTACTGATTGACTGTTTGAAAAAGGATGGCCCGGAGGTGAAGACCGAGAGGCTTTCCAGCCTTTCGGCGGAACAGTGGCAGGCCTTACTGAATCTTGCAGCAGCGCAGCGGGTAAGGCTACTCCTTTGGCACCGACTGAGGCAAAAGGGACTGGATGAGGCTGTCCCCGCTACGGTGGCTGAAACTCTCCGAAGGGCATTACTCCAGAACACCGCACACAACCTGCGCTTCTACGGGGAACTGCGACGACTCCTGTCTGCCTTGAAGCCCGAGGGCATACCCTTGATCCTACTCAAGGGTGTATTCCTTGCGGAAGCGGTTTACGACAACATGGGATGCCGGGAGATGAACGATATCGATATATTGGCCAGGCCTGAGAACTTGGAGCGAATAGCTGCCGTACTAATTGATATGGATTATGTGCCGATGCAGCCAATCTCTGCAGACATTACCATCAATGCAGAGCACCATCTGCCCCGTATGATCAAACCGGGCCATGCCGGTTTTGAAATTCACTGGAACCTGACAAAACCGAGGGAATACTATAGTATCGCTTCTGAAGGTCTATGGGAACGAGCCGTTCCGGTTCACATTGCCGGTTGCGACGCGCTGGCCCTCTCACCCGAAGACCTTTTGCTCCATCTCTGCCTGCATACTTCCTATCAGCACCAATTTGCCTTCGGCCTGCGGCCCTCCTGCGATATTGCGGAAACAATCGCCCATTTTGGTTCTACCCTCGACTGGGAGACCACCGTCGAGCGGACTATCTGCTGGGGTTGGACGCGAGGTGTTTACCTGGCTCTGCGGCTGGCGAAGGAATTGGCAGACGCTAAGACCCCGGCGGACATCCTGGAAAGACTGCGGCCCCCGGACATAACGGAATCTGTCCTTGAGACCGCCCGTGCCCAGGTTTTCTTCGACAAAAGTCTTGCCGTCTCGATTCCTGTACCTTTTGCAGAGCTGTTGGGAAGCAGACGTATTCAGGACAAAATCCGTATCTTCTGGCAGCGGGTTTTTCTACCCAGGACCACTATCTCTGCACTGTATTCAGTTCCAATGGATTCTATAAGAATTTACGGCTGCTATCCGCGCCGCTTTTTCGACGTATTACGCAGGCATAGCCACACCCTGAAAAAATACCAGCAGAACGATGCTCAGTTGAAAATCCTTGTTGAACGTAAAAACATTATTGGAAACTGGCTGGCCAAACCGGCAATGCATAGCAATGACATGTGATCAAACGGCTGCCCCAGAATCTGTGGTTTACCATAGCTTTCACTTTTCAGTGCTTCAGGAATGCTTTAAGTCTTGCGTTTTTACCGGGGTTTATGTATATATTTCAATGAATTATGCCTTTAAATTATTAAGGAATATAAGGTGAGAATATAATCATTTTTCTGGGCCGATTTATCAAATATCAAACCCAATAAAGCTATGACGGAGGAATTATGACGGATATTTCAATGGATACAACGATTAGCCAGATTGAAGACATTGTCGCCGGCGACATTGATGACGAGAAGGTCATGATGAGCGTGGAAAAGGGCCAGTACTATAGTCTGGATCCTGTCGGCAGCCGGGTGTGGGAACTGATCGAGAAGCCTGTAAAGGTGGCGGCACTGATCGATACGCTCATGCTGAAATACGATGTGGACCGGGAGACCTGCGAACGGGACGTGCTGGCGTTTCTTGAAGAACTCCGAGAAGAGGGGATATTACAGGTGGAAGATTAGGTGAGCGCAATCTGCGGGATCTTCTATCTGGACGGCAGGCCCGTGGCGCCGGAGACCATGGACGGCATGCTGAAGGCCATGGATTATTGGGGGCCCGATGGTTCCGGTGTCTGGCGGGACGGCCCTGTGGGTATGGGACACTTGTTGCTCTATTCCACCCCCGAGTCGGTGGGCGACAACCTTCCCCGGACCAGCTCTTCCGGAAATCAGGTCCTCACCGCCCATGCCCGGATCGACAACCGTGAAGAATTGTTCCGCCGTCTTGGTATTCCTGCCCCCGAAAGGCAGAAGATGCCGGACAGCGCTCTCATCCTGCAGGCCTATGAAAAGTGGGGCCAGGCCTGCCCCGAATACCTGATCGGCGACTGGTGCTTCGGCATCTGGGATAAAAACCGGCAGACCCTGTTTCTGGCCCGGGACCACCATGGGAACACCGGCATTTACTATTTCCAGAACACACGGTTTTTTGCCTTTTCCTCCTGCATGAAGGGATTGTTTGCCCTGCCGGACGTTCCCTGTGAACCGAATCCCCTGCGTATCGCCCAGCTTCTGGTAAGCTGGCCCGAACACGGCGAGCCGACCGCCTACCAAGGGATCAAGCGCCTTCCCCCGGCCCATATGATGATAATAACGAAGGACACTATTGCCAAAAGACAGTACTGGCATCTCGAAAATACACCACCCCTGCTCTTGGGATCTGATCAGGACTATGTGGATGCCTTCATGGAGATTTACACCGAGGCGGTCCGCTGCCGGATGCGGAGTCTGCGTCCCGTCGGCGTGACCCTCAGCGGTGGATTGGATTCCGGTTCCGTGGCCGCGATTGCCGCGCGGGAGATGGGCCTGATGGGGAATCGTCTTCCGGCCTTCAGCTCCGTTCCCCTCTATGATGTGACGGATATGGCCTTCCCCAACAGGTTTGGCGACGAAAGCCCGTTTATCGAGGCCACGGCCCGTCATGCAGGGAATATTGACGTAACATACATCCGTGCCGCTGATGTCAGTCCTGTCCGGGCCATTGAGCGGGCGCTCGAACTCCACGACGATCTGGTTCCTGCCGCTGCAAACCAATACTGGATAATTTCCCTCATGCAGAAAGCACAAGCCCAAGGCTTCGGCGCCATTCTCACGGGTCAGGGAGGCAACGCCACAATATCCTGGCGGGCACCGGGACATCTCGCCGCTTTGGCAAGATATGGCCAGTGGATCTCCCTTTGTCGTGAACTGATAGCTACAAAGGCAGAGAAGCAACGACCGCTCTGGCGGCTCATTGCCGGACGGATTGTGAAACCCCTGTTTCTGGATCCTCTTGTGGAAAGATTCCACAGGTTACGTTCCTATCCTGAACCATGGGCGCGCTATTCCGCCATCAACCGTGAATTTGCCAGGGAATTGTCAATTACGGAAAGGATGCGTCAGGCCGGCCATGACCCCAAGTTTGGAACCATAGTCGATCAGCGGAAAGATCGATTCATAATCATCAGACCGGGCAGATCGGCCATCGGTTTTCTCTGGCAGGAAACAGGTGCCGGCTTTGGTCTTGATGTACGCGACCCTACCCAAGACAAGCGGGTGATGGAGTTCTGCCTTTCCATCCCCGACAATCAGTTCGTCCGGGATGGCCGTGACCGTTGGTTGATCCGGCGTGCGATGAAGGACCTCATGCCGGCGTTCGTTTTAGACGAAGCAAGGCGTGGCCAGCAGGCGGCCGATATCGGCAGACGGCTGCAGACAAGTTACGGAGAGACAGATGCCGTCATGCAGTCTTTAGAACATTCTGAATTGGCCGGCCGATACCTCGATCTGCCCTTGATGCGACGCATCCTTGAAAAGGCCCGTCATCACCTTGACCCTCAGATCACAAGCGATTTGGTACTAATTTTTTTTCGCGGGCTAATGGTTGGCCTCTTCCTGCTGCGCTTTGATCGAACATCGGAATGACATATTAAGAGGCGAAAAAATAAAATAAAATATTGCAGTAATCATTAAAGTGGTATATATAATAATTAGTATAACTGAATACCACCAATAGAAAAGAAAATTGGAGAATAGCCCATAAGGAGGACAACACATGGACCAGTCAAGCAAAAAAAAATGCGAAAACCTGACGAGCACGCCACCTAAGCCGCCCACTCATACACACGAGCTCGCAGACCTGACTGAGTGGACACCACCCAAACTCCGATCTCTTACCACCGCCAGAAACACCGCCTTGACAAAAGGGGCCGGCGTCGACGGCACTAGCTCTTACAGCTAGCGCCCGCTAAAGTCCCCACCGTAAAAAGTGGAGAGGCTCGCCGAGAAGACTAAAGCAATGGCCGACATTAGAAGTGTCGAGGCGTAGTTATATGTTGACAGCACCTCAAAAGACAAATTGCACGCAAACTTTGAAAAATACTTGAAATTGGATGCAACCCATGGACACCGCCATCGAATGTATTACCCGATACGACATGCCGTCACAACCTGCTCATAAAGCCAGCCGTTTTCTTCACGGCGTCGTCAAGTGGTTTCATACAGAACGCTCCAAGCGATAGTGATAAGGGTCATCCGAGAGAAACCCCTTGGCTGACCTCCCGATAATTCCCGCCGAAACAACTTGTGCGTTTTAGATAAAGCCAGAGCAGGCGGAGAAAGGAGCAATCCGGTATGTATTTTTCCGCCAGGCTCAAAAGCATCGCGTGATTGATGGAAGTATAATAACCTTTGACATCTTGGGGGGGAAACTCGTATTGTATATTGTTGAAGGCGGTAACGATTACTGAGTTTGAAGCGATTTTGTGGATTAATACTATGTTTGGAGGGTTAAACAGTTTATACATGAATAACACATATAATATCTTCGGATTATACATTCAATCTATCATACCTTTTCCGGCCTCACCTATTTGTAGCCTGCCTTCAGAATTCGTTCCTGATATAATTATTGAATATGGTGATACGCCCGGTCAACTGGCCAATCCGCAAAAAAAAGGTTTGCGATTTCAGGCCGCCCCCCGAGAATTTTTGCTGTGCGTGGATTCCGTGGCCCGGTATTATGTGCAGGAAGGCCGCCGCATCACCATCCAACCTGAACCCGGTATGGACGAAGAAAGTATCCGGATCTTTTTAATGGGGTCGGTCATGGGCGCGCTTCTTCATCAGCGCAACATTCTGGTACTGCATGCCGGGGCCATAGCGGTGAACGGACAGAGCGTTATTTTTTCCGGGCACTCCGGCATCGGTAAATCAACACTGACCGCCGGGTTCCATCAGCGCGGCTACGCATTTTTGGCAGACGATGTCTGCGCGATTGCCATAATCGCTGGAAAACCGGCGGTGATCCCCGGATTTCCGAGCCTGAAGTTGTGGGCTGATGTTCTGAAAAAATTGAATATCGATAAAGATCAGCTCGAAAGCGTCCGCTGGATACAGGGACTGGAAAAATATTTTCTGTTGGCGAAACCGGGTCATGACCAACCGGTTCCCTTAAAGTCCATGTTTACTATGGGAAGTTCCAACAAAAACAACATAGAAATTGCAGCGCTGTATGGAGCCGACAAAATCGATCCCTTCATCAACAATACTTACCGGATGAGTTTTTTAGACGGCTTGGGCGGGAAAAAAAATCATTTCCGGCAATGCGCGGTAGTGGCGGCGCAAACCAGCGTGTATCGGATTGTTCGCCCCAATAAAGGCTTTCTACTCAATGAATTGATGGATATGCTGGAGGAGAGATTTTAATGAAACGGGGCATCATCTGGCTGGCATCTTATCCAAAATCCGGCAACACCTGGTTTCGGATTTTTCTGACCAACCTGCTGCAAAACGGAGATGCGCCTGCCAGCATCAACAATTTGGAGAAAACGCCCATCGCCAGCGCCCGGGATATTTTTGACGATGTGACGGGCATTGAAGCCTCCGACCTGACCGCCGATGAAATCGACCGGCTGCGGCCCGAGCTTTATACCTATCTTGCCGAAAACGCCGAAGAACAACTGTTTATGAAAATCCACGATGCCTATACTTACCTCGAAGACAAAAGGCCGCTCATCCCGCAGAAAGCTACGCGCTGTGCATTATATTTTATTCGCAATCCCCTGGATGTAGCCGTGTCATTCGCCCATCACAGCGGTTGGAATTATGACACGTCCGTGACGAAAATGGCCGACGATGCTTTTGCCTTTTGCAGCAAATCGGGCCGGCTGCACAGTCAGCTGCGCCAGAAGATTTTGTCATGGAGCAATCACGTATTAAGTTGGGTGAATGCCTCACCGTTTCCTGTGTGCCTTCTGCGTTACGAAGACATGAAGTTGCAGCCTTTGGAAACCTTTGAGAAGGCCGTCCGTTTTGCCGGGTTTCCCCACACCCGTGAACAGATACAAAAAGCGGTTGATTTCAGTTCCTTTGATGTTGTGCAAAAGCAGGAAGAGGCAGAAAGTTTTAAAGAAAAAAGCTCGTACCCCAGTGTTTTTTTTCGTAAGGGAAAGATCGGCTCATGGCGCAAGGAACTAAACGAAGATCATGTCCGTCAGATTATCCATGACCATCAGAAGGTCATGCACCGCTTTGGTTATCTGGATGACAAAGGAAACATTATTTGCTGATTCACAGGGAACATATGACAGCCCTCGCTTAAATCATTTCAGTACACAAAAATACGGGGAGGGATTGCTCCCTCCCCGGTAAACCGTATTTTACTAAGTTATGATCTGATCACTGACTGCGTTAATTAATAATTAAGCTGCCCCGCCACTATCTGCCAGTTCTGATTGGCAAGGATGTTGAGGGACACACTGCTCTTGAATGTTACTCCGTCCATATACCAGACCCTATTCTGACCGTTCAAGATATTCCGCCAGAGGATGTCGGGCTTTCCGTCGTTATCGAAATCGGCAATTCCCACTATCTTCCAGTTCAGGTCGGCCTCGGTGCTAAGGTCTACGCTAGACTTAGTTGTCGCCCCGTCCATGTACCAAACTACATTCCGGCCGTTCAAGGTATTCCTCCAGAGGATGTCGGGCTTGCCGTCGTTGTTGAAATCAGCGACTCCCACCGCCTTCCAGTTAGCGTTGGCAAGGGTGCTAAGGTCTACGCTAGACTTAGTTGTCGCCCCGTCCATGTACCAAACTACATTCCGGCCGTTCAAGGTATTCCTCCAGACGATGTCAGTCTTTCCGTCGCTATTAAAATCGCTCTCAACTACTTGCAGGGTTATGGGCCGCATCATGTCGTTTTCTTCATGGCTGAGGATGTGGCAGTGCCATACATACTCATGGCCGAAGTTGGTGACCTGATTAGTGGTTAGCGATGCCTTTCTGCCTCCCGTCGTTGTATCAATCTGAGAAAATCCATCGGTGGATCCTATTGGAAAGGCCGGGTTCAACGGACGGATACTGATTGGAACACTGAAGGGAAAGGTCGGTCTAATTGGTTTGAAGGCAACAATAGTATCCTCAAGTGGACTTATACGAACTGTGTCCTTCCAACCAAGTTCATTGGCATCAGGCAGTCTGATCAGTCCGTCCCAGCCGGCCCGGTTGATCACCTGCACATCGAATATGTGAAAGTGGATAGGGTGTGTATCGACACCGTTGTGCGTGATCTTCCAAATCTGGACCTCGTTCGGCCTTACAATTTCGGTAGCCGGGTCAACAAAGTTCTGAAGGATAAAGTTTGCAATAGCAGCATTGGTAAAGGGAACTTCAAGCCCTAGTTTTGCAGCCATCCGTCCGTATTCGTCGAAGGAAGCGCCCATTTCGTCATGAATAGCTTTTGCTTTCATCGGGAAATTGGCTACAGTTGTACCATCAGTTTTCATAAAGCTGAGGGTGGTGTCAAAAATCCTTGAAATGCCCCAGTTCGGCCAGGTTGCAGGAAACGTTCTTCCATAGTTGGAGTTGTAAGCAGTCTGCCCCACAACAATCGGGTCCTGCCCTGCTGCAAAGCCACCAGTCGTCGGCGCGGCAATCGCCGTATTCAGGCTGGCCAGATAGGCTGTGTTGTAGTCGTCGGGAGTGGCGCTGCCGCCGGCGCCCGTTAACACTATTTGCATGACAGTCCGTATGTTAGGACCATAGCCCGGGGGCGTCTCTGCAATACCGCCGACGTCTGTACGGTCCGGGGCGCCTGTGTAGTAATTATACTGCGGAACAAGGGCCGGGAATGCTGTTGGTGCATCGTTGTAGACAATCAAAGTCTTGCCGGCAAAATTGGTAAAATCGACGATCACATCAGCTCGTTCAGCCGGACCCAGGATGAGTGTACCACCATTAACATTCCCGAAATTAAAGGTTGTCGGATCATAATTCCAGGTAATCGGCCGGTTAGGTAGTACTGCAGGAGCCGGCAAGAAGCCGCCTTCCGTACCTATTTGAATCATTGCAGGACCCCTTGCGGCGGGATCAGGTACGCCGCCTTCTCTACCGTCTGTTCCCCAGTAGTCCGGGAAACAACCCGCAGGTGTGAATGCGCCAGCGCAAACACAATTCGTCGTAACAGTCCCACTGCATTCCGGGCGTACATAGGCGGGAACCATTGCAACTTCTGTCAAATCAGTCGGACCAGTACCTGTGAAGTCGTATGGAGCAACGGTCGGATTGGTATAACCGGTCTTGCTGACAGCACGATAAATTTGCAGATTCATAAATCGATCATGGGCAGCATTCAGTATCCGTAATCGATATTTCTGTGGACTCACTGTAAGTGTAGGGTAGGCAGCACCGTTGACAACCATGGTATCCAAAAATGCCTCTGCACCCCAGGAAACATTGGGCGTACCTGGCATTTCAGGCGGCTGGTTTGGGTTGATACCATCATAGAAAGCATTTGCAACTGGTCCATAGTTGATGCACAGGGGCAGCACAGCGCCGGGGGATGATCCGCACACCGGGGTCGCCGGGAAAAACCAGGGACCATAGAACCACCGACCGAAGGCGTTTGCCCCGCTCATGTCAGGGTTATAGGGATTCTCAGCGGGCATGTAAACATGGGGCCACCAGAGATCGCCTGTCTTCACTTCCGTTATGATTCCACTGCCGTCTTTTGCCCCTGTTCCCCAATTCCAGGTCGGATCTGTAGTCCAGACGTAAGTCGGCCTGGTATTGTCGCCGTCTACGAAGGTCTTATCCTGGATAATCAGAGGAATCTGGTCGGAGGGGATCTTACCGGCAGTGATCAGTCCCTGTTCAGTACTATCATTGATTATGTAGCCCGCGGCCCCGCCGACATAGACGTTGAGGCGCGTGATCCCCCAGGCATGGTCGTGGTAGAACATCAGCCTGGCACTTTGTTGATTGGTATAATAGTAGGTCTGCGATCCAGGGCCGGGATTGTTCGTTGCACCTGGAGTGGCACAGGTGGTTTGGCCCGCACAGGCTGTGATATGAGCACCTGCTGCGGTAAACCACATATCGGGCACGTATGCCACACTGACGCCCTTTCCGTAGGTCTGGTCCTCTCCGGACGGGGTAATCCACTGGTGGGGCGTACCGTCGCTGATCCAGGGGGTGCGGCCACCGTGAAGATGAAGGTTAGCCCGGTTCTGAGCAAAATTACCTGTTTTATTGGGATTGATAGGAATTTTGGTCACAGGATCGAAGTTGATATCGAATGCTCCGGAACCCATAACGGTGGTATCCACTGGAATGAAGAGATCGCCGCCAGCCGCTGTTGTGGGCAGCTTGTTGGTAAATTTGATGCGCACCGGCCGGTTCTTTGTGGCAACAATCACCGGCCCCATATAACGGATACCTGCTGGAACCACTGTATTGGCTGTGCCGCCAACATTGGTGCCGTTGTTTACCTGCACATAACCCCTCAGTGTTGTATTGTTTGGCAGGTCTGAGTGCATTTTTTCCGTGTATTGCCGAATCTCTATTTCATAGTAATCAGATCCCGGATAGGTAAGAGTATCGGGAACGGCAAGAGGCACGCTCTTGGCTGGTGCTGCGCCGTTTCTGGGATCCCATAAAACCGGCAGCGGATCGATAAATTTTCTCATAGGCGGGCTGTTGGCCCAGTTGGGAGTTTCGAAATAATCCGGTTGGCCGCCGGGGACCGTGAGCGGCCTTGCCCACCCCGGATCGGTTACCCCGGAAACAAAAGCAATTATCACAAACAAACTCACAAGTAAAATCCCTGCTTGTTTATTCATATTAATCTCCTTTTATGTCTGTTTTTATTTTGATGCTGCTTGCACAGAAAGCACGGATAAAGTGCTTGATTCCAAAATTAAAGGTCTCGTTGTCTGAACGGTTTAATGATTCTAACAAATAGATTAATCATTATTAGGCGGAAAAGCAATACCAGTTTATATCAAATATAATACCAGCGAAATACTGGCATTATGTAATTAATAAAAGGTGGGATCTGAGATTGACCTTTTTGTTTCTAAGACCGAGCTTTTTTCTGACATTTTCGCGGTGAAAATTTATCGTTCTGTTTGATACATTTAAAATGGATGCCATTTCTTTGCTGGTCCTGCCGCTCTGAATCATGGTGGCAATCTGAATTTCTTTAGGGGTCAGATTGTATTGAGTCATGGACATGTGGCGCAGGAAAGAAGAAAAAATATCTTTCAGATTACTTTCCAAAATATCTATAAGGGTCTTTTGCGTGATACTCAACTGACTTGCTTTCAGTTTCTCCAGATAGGGGGTAACAAACTCGTTCATATTTGCCAGAATTCTCTGCTCGATTTCGGTCTTTTCCGCTTCACTATGCCGCAGCATAACCTTCAGCGCCGTGTTCAATTCCTCCAGTTCTGCGGTTTTTGTTTCCACCAGTTTTTTCAATTGTCGATTATATGCATCCTTTTCTATTTCCAGTTTCTTTTTAAGGGTGATATCCCGGTTAATGGCACGGTAAGCAAGTGGTTTTGCATCGTTACTGAATACCGGTTGACAGACGTGGTTGATCCAGCGCTCTTCTCCGCCCCGTGTGATAATACGGAAGTCAAAATCAAAAAACTGTCCGGTTAGGCATTCATCTTCATTTTTGACCAAAAGCATCCGATCGTCGGGATGGGCAATCTTTATCACAAGACCGGGATCATTCATAAATTCTTCCACGCTGTAGCCCGTCGTTCTCTCGCAGGCTGGCGATATATAGATATAGCGGCCGTCGGTACCACGCCAGATTTCCCATGTGTATGTAAAATCAGCAACTGTAAGGAACCATTCCTCGCTTATCTGCAAGGCTTCTATTGATTGCTGTCGCTGTATGATACTTTTTGTGTTCTCCAGGAAGAAATGGATGTGGAGGTAATCGGATTCCGTGTAGTCTTCCTTTTTGTTGGCAACCACG
>Ga0351919_10111_pt1 | contig 22923 bp, 20 predicted proteins | sample TotcelHT113001N6_FD_206845 | JGI IMG/M metagenome (GOLD analysis project Ga0351919, IMG submission 206845) | Enriched cells from coal bed in the Powder River Basin, Montana, United States - Total cells T11 rep1 HSBNCT.T11.300.1.N6 ...
ATGTCCGTGGTCCAATGCCGCATGGAAGAGGCGATTGAAGTGCTTATGGAACTGCTCCTGGTCGGGTTCCGGCAGGGTCTGTAGTTGTGATTGCCAGTCGCCGCCGGTCACGTGTATGCCGCGAGCGTGCAGCCAGTGTTGCTTCTCGTACTCCCACTGGTCGAGAACCTTCCGCGGCACAGAATCTCCGAGCCGGAAGGTGACGAAGTAGGTCGCTCCGGCCTGACGCCAATGCGGGAGATTGCGGTGATAAATCCGCACTGCGCAGTGTTCGTTGAAGGGTACGAATGGTGGTCGATTCGTGGTCATGGTTGTCGCAGAACGGAATTCATTCCGTTCGGTTTTCGGTCATGAAGCTGTTGATGTTGGCCCGGGGGAAGGAACAGGAATGCGCGTATTGCTGTGCAGGAACGGAATGAACTCCGTTCTACTATAGCAAGTCGCCTCGATACATGAACTCATCTCGGCAGCCGACGAAGCAATCCCAGGACGGATCGGCAGAAGCCGTCCGCCCTGCGGCATCGGAGTCGCGATCAGTCTTCAGTCTGTCCAGATACTCAACGACGTCGAATCCCAGGGCTCGACATTCCTGGCTGAACTTGCTCAGCCAACTTCCTGCCAACCGTTACAGACTGTGCCGCTCGCGGCAAACAAACCGGTTGGCCAGCGGATGGGACGCGAAAACTGTGATGGCGTCCATGGTTGTTCCCGCACCCGCTGCCTGTCCGCCGTTCGTCGCTCCCGATTGCGTCCAGGAGTTGGCATCACTTCGCGCGGCGTTTGACGCCCGCCTTGGCCCGCGTCGACACGGACTGCTCCAACTTGTCCAGGATTTTGTTCCAACTCCGTCTGTTTGTACAGCCGGTGGCGGTTCACCGGATGCCGACCAGTAGTTGCCAACCGAACCAACCGCCCCGAGACATTTAACTCCAGTTCTTGGCAGACATTGCGGATTACAGAGGTGGGCACGCAAACCCCCTGACAGAAATTTCGGCTACGGCGCCCCGAAGCCGGGACGATCCGCCAGCAGGTTTCCGTGCGTGAACGTCAGCGCTGGGGCACTGTGGCGGGCCGTCATGGGGCGGGACTCCCGCAGCAGCATTCGCCGGCACAGCGCCAATTCGTGCACCGCGTTGGCATCGTCCTGCAGCGCCTCGCCGCTGCTCCAGACGTGGGCGATCATGGCCTGCGACCAGTTGGGCGACACGATACTGGTCGCTCGCGAGAGCTTGGCTGGCCCGCCGCCCGTCCAGCCGTGCTGGTGCTTGACGTAGACACGCCAGTAGACGTCGTCAAACGACTGGCTTTTGCGCACGACTTTGCCCGTGGGGCTGTCACCAAAGAAAACCTTGCGGTTGCCCGTGCCGCGGCTGCCTTGCTCGTACCGGGCCAGCATCGAACGCTTCTGGCCGCCGAATGCCTGCGCATCATCCAATTGGCCCTGCGATTCGGTGTACGCTTTCTCCGGGCCGTCAAAGTCGTCGTACCAGATGACGGCTTCATCGGACGCATGCCAAGCCCGTGCCTTCAGATCCATTGTACCAACGGCATCACCCCGACAAGGCCACGGGCGTCATCCCAGGCGGAAGTTCTTTCGGTTGTGCGGCAAGGGAAACATTCAGGAGAGGGTCATGGGTTTGCTTGTCATGGGATGCAGCTTTCCGTTGCGATGATTCTATGCGACAACTGGTTGGAACAAGGCTTTGACCGATGGCCTGACCAGAACGATGATCGTGAACACGCCGAGGATGGTCCCCAGCGGCATAAACAGACACTCGATTGCGGCTACGACAAAGCAGTACATGTAATGTGTCCGCCGAGCGAGGAATCTTCCCGCAACGAAAATGGCAATGGCCAGAGTCCATCCAGCGAGAATCAGCACCGACGCAATGGAGATGAACATCCAGCCCACAATGGGCGGCGGAGCTTGATCGCCTGGCTGGACAGGAAATGCCCCGCTGACTAGGGCGATTCCCAGGAACAGATGGATGCATGGAAAGCAGGCGGCCAGCGCCGTCAATCCACCGACCGCATAATGGAAGATCGACAAAAGCCGGAGGTGTTCCTGGTCCTGATTCATGAGCGATTTTCCCCAAGGTGGGCCGGTTGCCGCGATTCACTATTCTACACCATCCGATCAGTTGCAGTGGCTCCACGCATCCCTGGCAGCCACGGCACAGAAAGGCTACTGGGGGCCAGCCTACCCGGCGTCCTCCAGTCCCACAGAATCGGATATTCGAAACGCCGCCAAGCTGCTGACCGATACCTACGCAGCCAACCGGCTGTACCTTGTTTACCACGGCGAAATCACACTGGACGATGCCGAGCAGGTGTTCCGTTGGTGGCGTCGGCACTGCCCGCAGACGGTGACACTGGTGCCCGAGCCATACATCCACACCAGCAATCCGCGAGGACGTGGCCGTCTTGCCATCGGGCTCCGCTGATGGATGATTATGCCGAAGACCTGGAAGAAATCGAAGACACGTTGGCGGCCAGCTACCGAACCTTTGATTTAGACTATCGCCAATGGGCAACGCAGCCAAGTCTCGAAGATGTCCAGCATCTCAAACACCTCGCCGTCCCAGCGGTCGAAGCCCTGTTCGTTCACGCTGACTTCGTCCCACAGTTGCCAGCCGCGTTCCTCGGCCTCCAGCATGTGGTCCAGGGGCGAAGCGGCCTCGATCTCAGCCTGTTTATCACATGTCCACTGGAACGCCATGACGGCGGCCTGCTTGGCGGCGGGGGCATCGAAGATCAGGCGGACGGGGCCGGATTCAACGTAGAATTTGGGCACGGCGGATTCCTTTCGTAAAGTTGGGCAGTCCCTTGTTTGCTTTTCGATGTTCTATTCATCGCCGGCCCCGTGACACGTTCGGTCCACCCCATGAATAATCGCGGGATTGGCAACCGTTTGCTTTGCTTGGCATTTCCAGACAACAATGGCTCCCGCCGCCGCCGATGGCGAAAGCCATCCTCTGGGCTGCTGTACCGTGGCAGACGGACGTCGAGACCGCCCCGTAGAGCATTGGTGGAACGCGATTTCCGGGTCGGCGTGCGCCCGGTCCCTCGCCCGGCGGAACGCGTGGGCTCGCGGGAGTAAGAGCAGCACGCCGCCGTCGGTTTGGGAGCCGCGGGCGGCGGCCGGGAATTCGTCGGCCAGAGGTGAATGACCGTGGGCAACCTACGATTGCACTACGATTGCACACTGGGCGGAGGAGGGTTACATTGGTTATCGGTCGATAATTGCCTCTCAGTCGCCGGCTGCGGATCCGTTCTTGGTTGGCCCGAGCATCTGCTGGTCGGTGACCAGGGCTTTTTGTCCGCCGCGCCCGTACGCACGATGGGCGTGCTGGGGGAGGAACGCTGCTGTGAATCCGCTGATTCTTCGAGTCGCCGCACTGGCCGGCTTGTTGCTTGCTGCCGGCGTCCTCGTTTTCCTCGCCACCAAGCCCCCCTGGGTGATGCGTGCGGTGGAACCGGGCGGTGCGCGGGTTCCGATGACTCCGCGTCCGGTGAGGGATTTCAAGCTGACCGATAGCGAAGGCCGCCTCTTCCACTCCGCAGACCTTTACGGGCAAGTGTGGATCGTCAGCTTTTTTTTCTCCACTTGCCCGGCCACCTGCCGCGAGCAGAATGAAATTGCCCGCCGCCTGTCGCGGCAGTGGGGCCGGCAGGGCGTGAAGGTTCTGAGCATCACCTGCGACCCGGAGATCGACACGCCCGAGCGGTTGAGGGAGTACGCCGAGGCCTGCGAGGCCGATCCGGACCAGTGGTTCTTTCTGACGGGTCCGATGGACCAGATCAGCCGGATCGGGCAGGAGAATTTTCTGTTGCATGTCGGACGCCGCAGCCATTCCGACCGTTTTGCGGCCGTCGACCGCGCGAGCCGCTTGCGCGGCATCTACGATTGGCATGATCCGGCGCAGTTGGAAGCGCTGAACGAGCAGTTGAAGGAATTGGTGCTGGAGGAATCGCCAACCGACGGGTCGCCTGACCGGGCCGATGAGGGAGACCAATCAAGGTCTTGAAGAACACGAGGTCGCTTGCAGTGGATCGGATGGTTCTCAATCTCCCCCACGTCAACGCATCGTTGAACGCGACGGCGATGGTGCTGTTGATCGCCGGTTACGTGTTGATCCGCCGCCGCCGTGAAGTCGCCCATCAGCGGTTGATGACCGGGCCGCTGGTGGTCTCCGCACTGCTCTTGGTTTGCTACCTGGTGGCGCTGCGATTGCCCGTTGCGCCGGCCCGGGGCGACTTGTCGCTCAGCCCTCCTGCACATAAGCTTCCGGGGGCAGCAGGCGGTCGGGATCTTCCTTCGCTAGAATGACGAACTCGTCGATGCATGGCGGGCAGCAGAACTGGTAAGTCTGTCCGCCGATCACCCACGTGCATTCGGGATTTGCCTTGGTCCGCGTGATCGGACAGACGGCGTCGCCCGCCGCAGGGTTGAAATCGTGCCGAGCCCGGAACCCGACGTATTTTTCCGCCGCGGTCTGCCGGCCGTTGGCCTCGATATCCGCTTCGGTGTAGGCCCCGCCGGGCGTGAGGTACAACTGCCGGGCTTCGCTGTCCGCCAGTCCCGTCGGCATAGCCGGCTCCGGGGCAGGCGGCCGAAACCGCACCGTGAACCGCTCGCCACCGATCCTCAGACCGGCCACCGTCACGTGCAGCCGCCGGTCGACCAACTCGTCGGGCAGCGTGCCGCTGAATTGCGACGTCATTCCCTCCGTATCGTCCGCAACCGGATCGGGCTGCAGGATCAAGACGTAGGCCTGCGCACCGCCCTCCGGCTTGACGTGCGCCGTCAGCACTTGCTGCGGAACCTCTTGAACCCGTGTCTCGTCCCGCCCCAGGGTGTGCAGCCGCACTATCCCGCCTTGCTCGACGACCAGTTCCGCGTGATACTCCTCGCGGCCGATCGTCGCCATCACGCCGGCGCCCGGTTCGTGCTCGTGTTCCGCAACCGCAACCGGGCCTCTTTCCGTTTCCTGCCATCGCTCCGGGTCGTATCGCCCGCACCCGCCACAGAGGACGGTGGCGCACAGCAGCCCCCGACCTAACCCATGGACTCGATTCCATCGCTGCATCTTCCCTCTCCCCGATGCAAGCCCGTGATATGCATCGCCAGGGAATGGTAGTACCGCATCCGTTTCTTGACAGCCCCCGACGCCTGCCCGGATTCCGGACATAAAACGCGAGGATCCATGAAGGGGAATCGGCGGTGAGGGGCGGTCGCTGCGTATGTCGAAGCCCTATATAAACAACCTGACAGAGGGGTTTCCGGGAGCCTGGAAGCCGATACCATATTTCGGCTTTTGTCACTTCGCGACGAAGCCTTTGGTCGTGCTGGGCCGGAAGCGGTCCGGCGGGTATTCCGATCCGTCAAGGCAATCGGCGTAGCCGACCGAAGGGTAGCGGAGCAGGAGAGGGCTGTGGTGCAGGGGACGGGCACGCGGTGGACTCCGGCGCAGGTTGCCTGCAGCATCCCGTAGAGGGGAGGAGCGGCAATGGAGCGGCGGACATTGTTGACGACGCTGGTTCATGGTGGGTCCGCGTTGGTGGGGGCGGTGATCGGGCTGTCGGCGCTGATTACGGGGATCTATCCTGCGTTGCGGGGGCGCCGAGGCGAACGATGGCGTCCGCTGGGGCGACTCGAACAGTTTCTCGTGGGACGGACGCAGGCGGCGGTCATCGAGCATGCGGACGAGGGCGAACCGCGTCCGCTTTCCCGCCAGGGGGTGTACGTGTGGCGCCCGACGGCCGAGGAAGTGGTTGTGTTTTCCCGCAGTTGCACCGATCTGGGCTGTCCGGTGATTTGGGACGCCGGCAGCCGGTGCTTCTTCTGCCCGTGCCACGGCGGGATTTTCGCCCGCGATGGGAAGCGGATGGCCGGCCCGCCGGATCGGGAACTCTACCGTTATGCCAGCCGAGTCCGCGAGGGCGTGCTCGAAGTGGATGTCTATTCCGTTCCACCGATGGCGTGACAGAAGAGGGCATGCCATGGCGGGTGAACGGTTGAAGGAAATCGCGGAGTGGGCGCTCGACCGTTTTGCGGTCAAGCCGATCGAAAAGAGCCTGATGGACCGCCGGGTCGCCAAAGGGGCTTGGTACTACGGTGATGGTGCAGCGCTGTTCCTGCTGTTCAATGTGCTGCTGTTCACGGGCGCCTTTCTGTCGCTCAGCTACAATCCGTCGATGGAGGGCGCCTATCCGAGCGTGCGGTACATCACCGACAACCAGACGCTGGGGTGGTTCGTGCGCGGCCTGCACTACTGGTCGGCGGGCCTGATGGTGGTGATGCTTGTTTTTCACCTTTTCCGCCAGATCCTGGCGGGCGGGTACAAGTCTCCCCGCGAGGGGACATGGCTGATCGGCGTGCTGCTGTTTTTCGCCGTCATCGCGACGTCGCTGCTGGGCTATGTGTTGCGGTGGGACGAGCGGGCGATCTACGGCTTGCGCGTGGCGTTGAACCTTCTGTATCGGGTTCCGTTGATCGGCGAGTCGCTGGTGCTGGTGGTCCAGGGCGGGCCGCACATCGGCTCCCAAACCTTGCCTCGCATCTACGCCGTCCATGTGATCTTCGTGCCGCTGTTGCTGTTGGCGCTGATCGGCTACCACATGTATCTGGTCGTGATGCATGGCATCACCGGGCCGACCGAGCGGACGCGGCCTGTGGCCAGCAGCGAGGAGCAGCGGCGGCTGTACAAGGCGGACGCCCTGTCCGAGGAACGGGGTGAGACGTTTTTTCCCTATACGGCTGCCAAGTCAGGTGCGATGGCAGGCGTGGTGTTTCTAGTCGTCCTGGTGCTGACGCTGGTGCTGGGGCCGGGCCGTTTGTATCCGGAGGCGAACCTGGTCGAGCCGTCATTTCCCGTGGAGGAATGGTGGTGGTCATGGTACAGCGCACTGGCCGCGCTGCTGCCTCCGCGGCTGGCGACGGCGTTCTACCTCGGTTTTCCCGTCGTGTTGTTCCTGTTCCTGGTGGCCCTGCCGTTTCTGGACCGCTCGCCCCGCCGCGGGCTGCGCAATCGGCCCGTCGCGGTGGCGTTCGTGAGCATCTGTGTAATCGCCATATTGTCGTTGAGTTCTTTGCGGGCGCGTTCGCCTTGGACGGCATTTCCCCGTGCGGAGCCGCCGCCCGTCCCGGACGGCGTGGTCCTGTCGCCGCAGGCCGAGCAGGGGCGGCATTTGTTCGCCCAGTTCGGCTGCAACAGTTGTCACCCGATTGACGGCCACGGCGCGCAGTTCGCCCGCGATCTGGCAGCGACGCGGAACGTCTTGTCGCACGCCGAGTTTCGCAGGTATATCCTCGATCCGCCTGAAGCCATCGCGATGCCGTCTTACGCAGGGCGGCTGACGGACGAGGAGTTGAATCGCATCGTGGATTTCCTGATGCATGTACAAATCACTAGGCATCGGTGATCGCCGTCGCCGTCGCCGTCGCGCTCGCGGGCGCGGGCGAGGGCGACGGGAGGAAGTCGGAAACGCCGGAGCGAGAGAGAACTGGCAGCATACAGGGGAGAATGATGTCCGACACGGTTCATGCACGACGCGTGGAGACCCGAGCCGGGCGGCGGGACGAGGTGGGCCGCTACGGTACCGCATGGGGCCCCGGGGTCTTGATGGCGTTATCGCTGCTGGTTGTCGGTTGTCAGGGCGACCGGGTCCAATCGGCGTTGCATCCGGCCAGCCCGGCGTCGCATGCGATCGCCACGCTCTGGTGGGTCTTGTTGGCGGTTTGCGGGATCTACACGGCAGGTACGTTTGCCCTGTTCTTCTACGCCATCTTCCGGCCCAAGCAGGAGCAAGCGGCGCCGTCCGACGGCAATCTGTTCATCCTGATGGGCGGCGTCTTCTTGCCGTTCGTCATCCTGCTCGCCCTGCTGATCTATTCGACCCATGCCACCACCCATTTGCAGACGCCCGAGACGGGGTTGACGATCCGCGTCGTCGGGCATCGTTTCTGGTGGGAGGTGGAGTATCCCGAGTACGGCATCATGAACGCCAACGAGATTCACATTCCGGTGGGCGAGCCGGTGCGGTTGGAGTTGCGGTCGGGGGACGTGATTCATAGTTTTTGGGTCCCCCAACTGCACGGCAAGATAGACATGTTTCCGGACCTGACAACCCACTTCTGGATCCAGGCGGACAGGGCGGGGATCTACCGGGGCCAGTGCGCGGAATTCTGCGGGGTGCAGCACGCGCGGATGGCGTTCCATGTCATCGCCATGCCCCCGAAGGAATTCGCCGCTTGGGTGGCGGAGAAGCAGCAGCCGCGCCCCGACCCCGATGCGGCGGTCTTCCAGCGGGGGCATCCGGTGTTTGTGCGTCACCGCTGCGTCGCCTGCCACGCCATCCGGGATACGGATGCGGTTGCCCGGGCCGGTCCGGATCTGACCCACATCGGCAGCCGGCGGATGCTGGGGGCGGCGACCCGGCTCAACACTCGGGAGAACATGCGGGATTGGCTTGCAGACCCCAACAGGATCAAGCCGGGCGTCCTCATGCCGCCGACGGAGAACATCTCCGAGGAAGAAATCGAGGCGCTGGTGGACTACATGCTGAGCCTGAAGTAACGAAGCCGAAGGAAAGGGAACAGGCGTGGATCACATCGAAGAACGCGACCCCGAACTGCATGCCGCTTTAGCCGAGACCTGGTACAGCCCCACCGGCTTTCCGGCGTGGTGTTCCGAGGTCAACAACCGGCCGCTGGGCGTGCGTTTCATGGTGACCTCGTTTGCGTTCTTCCTGATCGGCGGGATACTGACCCTGCTGATGCGGATCCAATTGATGGTGCCGAACAACACGTTCCTGAGTCCGCAGACGTTCAACCAGCTGTTTACCATGCACGGCTCGACGATGATGTACCTGTTTGCCGTGCCGTTCCTGGAAGGCTTGGCATTGTACATGCTGCCCCAGATGATCGGTTCCCGCGACGTCGCCTATCCGCGTTTGACCGCTTTGGGCTACTGGTGTTATTTGTTCGGCGGGCTGGTTTTCTATGCCAGTTTCCTGGTGGGCGAGGTCCCTGACGCCGGCTGGTTCGCTTACACGCCGCTGTCGGGCCGGGCCTATTCGGGGCTCGGGTTGGATTTCTGGGCCCTGGGCTTGGCCTTGGTGGAGATCGCCGGCATCGTGGCCGGGTTGGAGATCCTGGTGACGGTGCTCAAATTCCGCTGTCCCGGCATGTCGCTGGGCCGCATGCCGCCGTTCGTCTGGTCCATGCTGGTGGTGGGCGTGATGAGCTTGTTTGCGTTCACGACGCTGCTGGTCGCAACGCTCCTGCTGGAACTGGACCGCGCGGCCGGGACCCAGTTTTTCAATCCTCATCGCGGGGGCAGCAGCCTGTTGTGGCAACACCTGTTCTGGTTTTTCGGCCACCCCGAGGTGTACATCATCTTCCTGCCTGCGACCGGCATCGTTTCCGCGATCGTCACCACCTTTTCGCGCAGGCTGCTGGGCTACGTCTTGATCGTCATGGGGATGATCGTGATGGGCTTCGTGAGCTTCGGGTTGTGGGTTCACCACATGTATGCGACGGGGTTGCCGGAGCTGTCGATGCATTTCTTTGCCGCGGCCAGCCTGATGGTTGCCATCGCCAGCGGAGTGCAGATTTTCGCTTGGATCGCTACGCTGTGGGGCCGCCGGCCGCCGTTGAATACGCCCATCCTGTTCACGATCGGCTTTGTCGTGATCTTTGTGCTGGGGGGAATGACTGGCGTGATGGTTGCGGTGGTTCCGTTCGACTGGCAGGTGCATGACACGTATTTCATCGTGGCCCATCTCCACTACGTCCTGATCGGCGGCGTCGTATTCCCAATCATGGCGGGGCTCTACTACTGGCTGCCGAAGATCACGGGCCGCATGCTCAACCCGAAGCTCGGGTATTGGGGTTTTGGGTTGACGTTCATCGGCTTCAACCTCACGTTTTTCATCATGCACGTGATGGGTTTGTTCGGCATGCCGCGGCGCGTCTACACCTATCCGGCCGAACTGGGGTTGGAGATCCACAACCAACTGGCCACGGTGGGCGCGTTCATGCTCGCCGCGGGCTTTCTAGTGTTCCTCTGGGACTTCTATCGGAGTCTGCACCATGGCGAGCCGGCGGGAAGGGATCCCTGGGGCGGAGATACCCTGGAATGGACGACCGAGTCGCCTCCGCCCACCTACGGTTTCTACGGTGCGCCGATCGTGCGCAGCCGGCATCCGCTGTGGTATGCCCAGTCGGTGCCGGGTGGTGAAGAATTTGCGGAACGGGCGGCGGAGGAGGTGCGCGGCGGGCCGATCCCGTTCCGTGCGACGCTGGCGACCGATGTGATCACCGGCAAGCCCCTGTCGATCCAATATCTGCCCGGGCCGAGCTACGTTTCGCTGTACGTTGCCGCGGGCTTCGTGGTGGCGCTGGTAGCCATTCTGATGAAACTCTACCTGGTCGCTGTCGCCGGGGCGGTGGTCGCCGTCGGCGGCCTGATCTACTGGCTCTACCCCAAGCAGGAAGTCCTGCAGATGCTGCGCAGCAGCGAGGTGGGGCGACGAGCCGGACTGCCCATCTTCACGACCGGCACCCGCTCGACCGCCTGGTGGGGAACCGTCTGCTTGCTGATCATCCTGAGCACCTGCTTGGGCGCGATGCTGTATGCGTACTTCTACATTCGGCTGTACTCGGACCAGTGGCCTCAGGGAACGATCCAGCCTCCAGATCTGGCGCTTCCCGGCGTGGCCTGCGTCTTGCTGGTGCTCAGTTCCGGTTCGTTCCTGTGGGCCGGCCGTTCCTTCCGGCGGGGCAATCCGACGGCGATCCAGGCAGGCTTCTCCGCGACTCTGCTGCTGGGCACGGCCTTCCTGGCCGCGCAGACCTACCTGATCTCGCAAATCGGGTTCTCCCACCAGGAGAACGCGTATGCCTCGCTGTTCTACCTGTTCATGTGTTACCTGTGGCTTCAGGTCCTGGTGGGGCTGGTGCTCCTGGCAGCCGCTCAGATCCGCGTCTGGCAGGAGCATCAGGATCGGGAGGGCTTCATGAAGCTGCACCTGCAAGTAACCGGACTCTACTGGCATTTCACCGTGATTGCCGGCGTCATCGTCTGTGCCACACTCTACCTGTCGCCGCATGTCCTCTAATTCCATCAAAGGAACATTCCGATGAACGATTCGAGCGGAAGCAGCGAACGCGCCGATTCGGCGGCCGTCGGCGTCGCGACACCCACCGCTCCAGCCAGCCGGTTTCGATTGTGGTTCGGTCTGTTCGGCGGGGCGGTCGCCTGGACGATTCACTTTCTGGCCGCTTACGCGATCGCCGAATTCGGTTGCGTCAGCTCGTTCCGCGACGCCCGCTTCCTGGGCATCACCGGAGTTGCGTGGGGAATCCTGGCGATCACTGCCCTGACGCTGGTCCTGGCGGTCGGCGCCTTGCTGATCGCTCGGCGCAGCGAGCGGTTGCTGCTGGCGGAGACCCGCGAGAAAGAGGACGAACCGGAGGATTTCATGGTCCGCGTCGGGCTGATCACCAGCGTGGTGTTTGTCGCCATCATCGTGGCGCAAACGCTGCCGGTGCTCTACTACTTGAGGAGTTGCTGAAACGTGAGCTTCCACCCGCACGCGCTGGGGAGCGCCGCCCTGGCATTCCTGCTGGTCGCCGGTTCGGCCGGCGTCGCCGGGGCGCATGCGAGCGGCCTGAGCGCGGGCGATCCGTGGTGGCAGGCTTGGGATGCCGATTGGCTCGTGCTGTCGAATCTGGCGGTCATGGCGGTGTTGTATGCCTGCGGCCTGAGAAAGCTGTGGCGCCGCACGGGCGTGGGCCGCGGCGTGCAGTCCTGGCGGGCACTCGCCTTCGCCAGCGCGCTGCTGACCATCCTGATCGCACTGCTGTCCCCGGTCGACGCGCTGAGCAAGGACCTGTCCTGGGTGCATATGCTGCAACACCTGCTCCTGATGGCTATCGCTGCCCCGCTGCTGGTACTCGGCTACCCGGAGCTTGTCCTGCTGTGGGTCTTGCCACGGCGGGCGCGTCGCACCCTGGGACGCTGGCCGCAACGCAGGACGCTCGTCGGAGCTTTGTGGCGCGGCTCGTGGAACCCGCTGTTGATCTGGGCGGTTCATGCCTTGGCGCTCTGGGTATGGCACGTGCCTGTGCTGTACGAATGGGCGCTGTACGATCCTCCGGTCCATGACGTCGAGCATCTGACATTCTTCCTGGCGGCGGTTCTTTTTTGGAGGGTGGCCATCGACCCGCGCAGCCACCTGCGCGCGAATCCGGGGCTGGGCGTGCTGTATCTGTTCACCACCTCGCTGCACGCTTCCGCACTGGGGGCGCTGATGGCCCTTTCGCCGCGTCCCTGGTACCCGACCTACGTCGGCCGCACCGAGGTCTGGAACCTTACGCCCATGGAAGACCAGCAACTGGCAGGTTTGATCATGTGGATGCCCGGATGTACCGTCTATGCGCTGGTCGCCGCGGTGCTGCTGGGATGGTGGCTGCAAGGCACGTGCGACGCTGGCAGTTGCACCGCGACTGGTCAACCAGCCGCAGCCGTGAATCGCCCGAGGTCGGGAATCAAGTCAAAGTGCGGATCGTTGGTGAAGACTTCGTAGTTGTGCGCGAGAGCCACGGTCGCTGGCGGCAATGGAAGCGGTGGCCGCCGCTACGATCCGGGAATTGGGACTATAAAGCCCAAATCAACAGGAAGGCAATGACCAAACCGAGCATCAACCAACCGGCAACGTACGTCACGGCGTAAAACAACCAAGCCAGGATGTACCCGGCAACTGTCAGACGTTCAGCCCACTTACGCTTCATGGCGTTTGCTCCCGGCACTCAGTATAGGCCCATACCATCATGGGCACCATCGGCAGTTTGTCCGCTCGAATCCTGGCAGACACGCCGGAGTCAAAGGCGGGTTGGAGTTGACTCGCAACGAACTCAAGGTGACGCGTGCCGCGTTCGTCGATTCGCGTAGCGACGTCGAAAAATACGGCGTCGCCTTGGATCAGCTGAACAACGCGCGAGACAAGGGTATATTTAAGGACGAAGCGGAGTATGCGCGACTCCCGCTTCTGTCCGACGCTTCCTTCATTCGCCGAGCATTGGGACCATAACGCCTGGACCCACGAATGCAATCTATTGCAGTACTGCACTGGAATGCTACAATGTGAACACGCACAGGGAGTTACCGGCCGCATGTTTTGGACACACATCCTTTGGGACCACACATCGGGCGGGAACGTGCAGCATGTCGAAGAGCATGGCTTGACCACCGACGATGTGGACTACGTTCTAGAGAACTACGAGTCGGCCGACACCAGCGGGTCCAGTGGGCTGCCGTGTGTCTTCGGCGACACGGTAGACGGGCAGCACATCGTCGTAATTTACGAACAGGTGGACGACGAGACGGTAGCTCCGGTGACAGCTTATGAAGTTCCACGCCGTAGGCGAAGAGGGCACCGATGAGACAGCACTTAAAACACATCAATCGTCCCTTGACGGACGAAGAACGTGCGCGACACGCCAGGATTCGAGAAGCCGCCGTCAGGGAGATTCCTCCCAAAGCGGGGACGGGGCGTAGACCCTCTCCTCCCGGCATTCCCGCGCAAATCCGCCGAGAGCGCGAAGCACGGGGGCTAACCTGGTACGCGTTGGCCAAGTTGGCCGGCATCCCGAATCAGGCCACCATCCGCGACATCGAACAGGGCAAAGACATCAAGCTCTCGAACTTGCAGTCCATTGCCGACGTACTTGGACTCACGTTGGAGTTGGTGAGAAAAGCCGGTTAGATTCCCATGCCATCATCACCGTGGACCAATTCGTGCAGCAGATCGTCGCCGGCGGCCTGCTGCCGGTCGAGGACGTTCGGACCCTGATCGACTCGCTGCCCGGCTGTGGCTCACGCCCTGCAGCCAGGGCCTTGATCGTAAGTAACCTTGCGAAGTGCTGGCAGCCCGGGCTCGTGACGGTGATGTCCCCGGCTTGCCCGGGGGAGCTTCACGTTAGCCGCTACAAAGGCGGATACCTCGAATCCTCTTCTTCCCGTTCCCCAGCGGCGGCTCCGCCGCCGCTGGGGAACGGGAAGGGGGGTGTGGAGAGCGCTCGTGTGTAGCACCAAGCGTAACCATCCCGGGGGCATTCGCCTCTCATGAAATCGGTGCGTCAAGCGGGGCACCAGCGGCCGTCTATGCATCCGCCAGCCGATGCACGAACAGTTTCTGCTCCGGAAGGACCCGGCGGGCGACGTCGATCAGGTGTTCGTGGTGCGTAAAGAAGATGATCTGCGTGCGATCGGACAGATCGGCCAGGACCCGCAGCGCGGCGGCGGAGCGGGCATCGTCGAACTGCACCAGGATGTCATCCACGATGAACGGCAGCGGCGGACTGGTGTCCAGATGGTGTTCGAGGCTGGCGATGCGCAGAGCCAGGTACAGCTGGTCGCGAGTCCCGTCGCTCATCGCCCGCACGCCCAGCGTCGTGCGGCCGTCGGGGCGGACTCCGACCAATACCGGATTGCCGCGTTCGTCGTAATCGGCTCGCAGGCCGCAGAACGAGCCGAGCGTCAAGGTGGCAAACGTGCGGCTGGCCCGTTGCAGCACCGGGCCTTGGCTCTTCTCCCGATATCGCTCGACGGCCCGTTTCAGCAGCACCCCGGCCAGCCGCAGGCGGATGTACTCGTCCGCGTCGCTGCGAACCCGGGCCAGCAGGCTTTGCATCTGCTCCTCCGCCTCCGCGGCGCGGTCGCTGCCGTCCATCTGCCGCAGGGCTTCTTGTTGGCACGCGATCTGGGCTGTGAGCCGCTCGCGCTGGGCGTCCAAGTCGCTCTCGGCGGCGGCCAGCTGCGCCGCGCGAGCGTCCAGTTCGGCGGCATCGACTCCGGCGGCTTCGGCCAGCAGATCCTCCAACGAAGCTCCGGCGGCGAGGTTCAAGAGGTGATCTTCCGCGTCCCGCAACAGACGCTCGCACTCCGTCCGGCGTTGTGATCGCTGCTCGATTGCCGGTAATTCTTCCGGCGTCGCACAGCCGGCCTCGCGGCACAACATGGCCAGGACGGAATTCCGGGATTCGATCTCGGCCGCGGCATCCTGACGGCGCTGCTCGTCGCGGCGCCGCTGCTGGGACAGTTCTTGAACACGCGTCTGGGCCTCTTGCGTCTGTTGCAGCTTCGCTGCCAGTTCCAGCACCGCTTGCTCGGGCGACAGCGGCTCCGCATCGAGCCCGACGTGGCTGCAGATCTGGCGCACGCGTTGTTCGAACGCAGCCGCCTCGGCATCGATGCCTTCGATGCGTTCGCGAAATCGGGCGGCGTCCTTGAGTTTCTCCCGCAAGCTGTCCATCGCGGCGGTCACCGCCTGTGCCTCGGCGGGACTCGCTTCCGGCGGCAGATCCAACGCGGCGACGGCGGCGGACCATTCGCTGCGCCACAGGGCCCATTGCTCGCGGGCGGCGGCGGCTTCCTGCTCGGCGGCCGGCCGCTGCTTTTCCAGCCGTTCCAGCTGCCGGGCCGCTTGCTTGCGTTCCTCGCGGTCGGCGTCCATCCGTGCGGCGATGCGCTGGGCGCGATCGAGCAGTTCGCTCAACGATTCGTCTCCCGGGACCGGCTCGCCGATCGTCTCCAGTTCCCGTTGCACTTCGCAGCGATGTGTATCGATCCGCGCGGCCAGTTGCGTCAGTTCGTCACGACGATTGCGGATCTCCACCGCGCGGGCGGCCAGCGCGGCGTGCCGCTGGAGCCAGCCCCGCATTTCGCGCGGCGACAAGGGCTCGATTCCGGCCGCTTGCCAACAGCCGTGCCATTCGTCAAGCCGTGTCTGACGCTGCTGCCGACGGGCCGCCAGCTGGTCGGTCACGGCGGCCAGCCGCTCGTCCGCCTTCCGCCGCTCGGCCATCAGCTGTGCCTTTTCGGCCACGCGCGCCGATTCCCGGCGCAGGCGGTCCGCGACCGCGTCGGCCCGCTCGACGCTCAGGGCGTACGCCTGCGCCAAGTCCTCGGCCGGCTGGAACTCGGCGAGAAACGCCTGCCACGATTCGCTCCCCGAATCGCCGTCGAGCCACGCCTGTTTCACCAGACGCCAACCCGCTTCGCGCCGCTGGCGGGCGACAGTCAAATCGTCCTCGGTCAGCGCGTCCTGGCTGAGCCGCAACTTCTCGGTCTGGCTGTCCAACTCCAGTCCGCGGGCCTGCAGCTCTGTCAGCTCGCGGGTCAGCGTGCGAAGTTCCGTGTCCAAATCGGCCAACTCGGCCTCAAATCGGTCCACCGTCTCGAGCGCCGGCAACGGCAGTGTCGGCAGCGATTCCAGTGGGCCGGACCATAACTGTAACCGCTGCGCGTCGTCGGCCGACTGCGTCTGGAGCCGAGCGACGTCGACCTCGCCCTGCGCGCGGCGCTGTTCGGCCTCGCACACGCGTTGGGCGCGCTCGATCGCCCGGCGAAGATCGGCCACGCTGGGCGCCGGCGTCATGTCGCGAAGCTGTGCCGAGCAGGCGTCCGACTCGCTCGCCAGATCCGCCAGACGCCGCTGGGCGACTTCGATCTTGGTCGTCAGCCCCTGGCGGCGATCGATCAGGTCTCCGAGGCGGGCTTTTTGGGCGCGGCTGATCGGCAGCGCCGCCGCCTCGTTCACGCCGACGTCGCGGCCCAGTTCGCGGAGGATCTCCCGCGTTTGCTCTTCGGCTTGGTCCCGCTGGCCGACGAGCCGCGGCCGGTCCCGAGCCGCCTTTTGGTAGGCACCCAAACCTTGATTCAGCTGCTGAATCAGCGGGGCGCTGCCCAACACGGCATCCGAGACGATCAGACTCTGCAGGTCTGCGTCGATGCGGTTCAGTGCCGTCGAGGCTTCGTGAAGCGCCCGTTGAGCGGCCTCGAGCGCCCGCTGCGTATCGCGGCGCTGTTCGGGGAAATCGTCGGCCAGCTGCGGTGCGTCGCCGACGCTAGCCAGTTCCGCCGCCAGACGTTGGCGTTTGGCGGCCAACGGCAGCGCTTGACGGACCCGCTCGGACCGCTGCCGCGTTGTGCGCGTTTCGACCAGCCGCACGTCGACGGCCGCCTTCTCCTGTTGATCGGCCCGCAGCTGGTCCATCTGCTTGGTCCATTCGGCCGGCCGTAATAGAAAATCCTTGCGGCGTCGACGGGCGTCGTCCAGTTCCGACAGCGCTTTGTTGATCCGCGGATTGGTGCCACGAGCTTGGAACAATTCTTCGGCGTCTTTCGACAACCTGGCTTGCACTGCTCCCAAATCGGATAACCCGGTGCCGGCGGCGAACAGCGCGCTGCCCAGTTCGCCACCGCCTTGGACCAGGCTTTCGCCGCCCCGCACCAACTCGTCGTGGTCGATTCCGAACCGCAAACGGAATTGCCCTTCGTCGATGCCGTTCAGCAACCGGGCCAGCTGCGCCGGTTCGACGACCGTCGCGTCGTCCGCGCCGCGAAGCGTGTCCTTCATGCCTTTGCGGCGAATCAGTTGCAGCGATTCGCCTCCGTCGTTTTGCACCACCATCCCGATCCGCAACTGGTTATAGGCATGCACGAACGCATCCTGGCACTGCGTCGGAATGCCATACAGCAGGCACCGCAACGCTCGCAAAGCCGAACTCTTGCCGGCTTCGTTCGGGCCGAAGATCATGTGCAGGCCGCAGTCGCCTTCGTCCAGCGGCAACGAACGGGCAGTGAACGGTCCGTAAGCCAGCAGATCCAGTCGCAGCAGTCTCACGCTCCGCCCTCCTCGGCCAACAATCGTGCACGCAACAGCGGCTCGACCTGCGTCAGTACCGAACGCCAGAATGCGGGCTGTTCCAGCCGCAACGGCTCGTCGCCCCATTCATCGCTGAGCAATTCGGGCGGCAGCTTTTTCTTCAGCGCCGCCAGCTCGTCCATCAATTCCAGCAGCCGTTGTTCATCGCCGCTCAACTCCTGGATCAATGCCGCCAGTTCCACCAACGGACCTTCGTCGCTCGCCGTCGCAACGGCTGCGGAAGCGTCGGTCGTACGAAATTTCACTTTCTCGACCCAGACCTCGCCGGCCGCCGCAGCGACCGCGCGGACCTGATTCGCCCACGCCTCGGGCGCGGCGGCCAACGCGCGATGAGCCGCACAGCGGCCTGTCACGATAACTCGCACCGCCAACGGCAATTCGCCCTGCTGGCGGACCAACTGCTTCAACGCATCGCCGATCAATCCCAGCACGTCATCGCCCCGCTTGGCGTCCTCGGCTGCGACGCTCAATTCGTGCCAACGGAAAACGTCCAGCGGCAGGAATTCCAGCGTGGGATGGCCGCGCTCGTCGACCGTTACCAGTTGGCAGCCTTTGCTGCCGCTCTCGCGAATATGGCGGCCTTGAATGTTGCCGGGAAACACGATCGGCGGCGTCTCCAGCACCACCCGTGCTTTATGGATGTGTCCCAGCGCCCAGTAGTCATACTGCCGCGAGACCAGATCGGAGACGGAACACGGAGCATACCGCGCGTGTTCGCCCCCCGCCATTTCCAGCGACGTATGCAGCAGGCCGATATTGAATGCGCCGGATCGGCCGAGCGGATATCGTTGGACGACGTTCTCGTCGACCGAGGCGGAGGCAAAGCCCTGGCCGTGGAACACGACGTCCAGGTCTTTCAGGCCGAAGCCGATTTGGCGACCTTCGATCGATTCCGGTTTCCGCGTGGACAGCCGCCGCACGTTGTCCGGCAGTTCCAGCGCGCGGGTCATCTTGTTATCCGCATCGTGATTGCCGCTGATCATCACCACGGCAATGCCGGCTTCGCGCAGCTTGCTCATCTGGCGGACGAAAAACAAGCCGGTATTGAAGTCCGGCCAATCGCCGTCGTACACGTCGCCCGCAATGACGACGAACGCGACCTGCTGTTCCACGGCCACGGCGACCAGGTTCTCCAACGCCCGCCGCGTCGCGCCGCGGATTTCGTCGACCGGCGCACCGTCATACCGGTTCAGGCCTCGCAGAGGACTGTCCAAATGAATGTCGGCGGCGTGCAGGAATTTGAACATGGCAAACGTTCGCGGCTGGGCCAAGGTCTTTGTTGCCCGGGAACAAAGCCTTTGGCTCATGAGTAAGGCCAGGGCAAAGCGTCGAGTATGACGCGATCGCGTTGCCGGTCAAGACGCCTCGGAGTCAGAATGGCGAACGAGCAGGTTTGCCGCGAGTTGAGGATTGTCTGGATTGGCAGGGTAGGCTAGTCCCAGACGTACCGTTCGTCGATCTCCGCGTCGTACTTTTTGCACAGTCGTCGGAACTCATCCTGAAACGATTCGCGCCCATGATGTTCCATCTGGCCGGCGATATAGCGTTTCAAGGCTGGGACGTGAGAGGGGCTCACGGAGAACGCTCCGTAACCGAGTTGCCAATGGAAATCCCGGAGGTTCTGCGATTGTGTCTTGGACCACTTGGATGACTCCCGCTTGAGTTCGCGCGGCAACGCCGACAAGGCGATATTCTTGGCAGCCGGCAGAGGATATGCACATGGTCTTCGGCACCGCCCACGATCAGAGCAGGGCAATCGAGATTGTTGCAGGTCCCCGCGAGGTATGCGTGCAATTGTTCGCGCATCGACGTATCCGTCAAGCACGCTTGCCGGTGTTTCGTCGAGTAGACGAGGTGGACATAGATGCGGCTCAAAGATTGAGACATGTCCTCGATTGGCCGAACCTTCACCCCACCAAGTCCTCCGAGATCGCAACCCAGCGGTGGCCTAACCTTAATTCTGACCCGTAAAGCGACATCCGCAAGTTACCCACCGCGAAGCGGTCAATTTCAGGTGCGGATCCCGGGAACCGTTTGCGGCGATCACACCAGTGCGGCCGAACGCCGAAATCCAGCATCACCGCGAAGCGGTCAAACAACCCAGCCCAGGGTCGCGCAGCGCACCCTGGGTCGCAAGGCCCGTGGTTCAAATCGAAAAACCATAGGTACAATGGCGGCCCTCGATGCCAAACTTTGCGGCTCGCGGAAACTTTGCGGTTCGCGCCGCGGCTGCCGTCCAGCGTCGTGGGGACGCGGATTTTTTCGGCTTGATTTCGCGCCGTCTTGGCCGGCCGAGTCGTATACTGAAAGCGGGTATTCACAATCCGAAGCCGGGAGATCTGCTCATGCGTTGGACATTGGCCGCGATCGCCGGAGTGCTGCTGTTGCTGCAAACGGCTTATTTTCTCTTCTGGAATCAATGCGGTCATTCCGCTTGCGGCCAAGCCGATCGCGCCGCGAGCCGCTGCCAGGACGCCGACCACGATCGGACGGAGACGCTCGGCGTTGAGGATCGGGCGCTCAAGAGCGTCTTGATCCGGCAAGGCGTGTCGCTGATCGAAGGCGGGCGTGCGGTGGAGTCAGCGGTTCTCGTGAAACAATTGGACGCGGCAACCTGCCAGCTGGACCTTCCTCGCAGCGGACCCAGTATCAGCGATTCCGCCGAATTGTTCCGCGTCGCCAAGGAGTCGGTGGTCGTCGTTGGTGGGCTGTACAAGTGCAACAAATGCACACGCTGGCACGTCAATATTGCCTCGGGATTCGTGCTCAGTTCCCACGGAGCCGTCGCGACCAACTATCACGTCGTCGACTCGCCGACCGAGCGGACGCTGGTGGTGATGACCGCCGACTCGCATGTTTATCCCGTTCAGCGGGTGCTGGCCGCCAGCCGGCTAGACGATCTGGCGATTCTCCAAGTGGATGCAGAAGGCTTGCAGCCGCTGCCCCTGGCCGACAACACGCCCCCGGCCCCGGTCGGTTCAACGGTCAGCGTCATCAGCCACCCGGACGGCCGCTTCTTCTGCTACACCGCGGGCGTCATCTCTCGGTATATGAAGATCCAAGCGGCGGGCGGGCAAGCGGACGCGGTCGCGATCACGGCGGAATACGCTCGCGGGTCCAGCGGAGCGCCGGTGCTGAACGGCCAAGGACAAGTGGTCGCGGTGGTCAGCAGCACCGAATCGATCTATTACACCCAGGACAGCGGGCAGCAGCGGAATCTGCAGATGGTTTTCCGGACCTGCGTTCCGGTCGCCAGCCTGCAGAGGATGATGCGTCCTGCCGGACAGATCGCTAGCCGGACGCCTTGATCCTCACCGTTGCCGTGACTGTCTTGTCCGCGGCCGCTTTCCAGCTTGAGGGCGAAAAGCCGAAAGTGGGACAAATTTGTCCGACTCCATTTCCTTCACGTGATCGTAACTCGGATCAGGTCCGATTTCTGTGTTTTTTTCCCAAACTGGTCTCGCCTTGACTCGCGGAGAAGTGTCACAATGCGTCCGATTTGATGCTTCAATTTGTTCTTTGGCTGCTGCGTTCGAGATCCAGGAGGGGTTCCGTATGCTTGTACTCACCCGAAAGCGATACGAAAGCGTTGTGCTCGCGGACGAAATCACGCTGACCGTCGAGGAGATTTCTGACAGCGACGGCGAGCGGTTGGCGGGGACCCGCGTGCGACTTGGCTTCCAATGCCCCCGCCATATCTCGATCGAACGCAGCGAGTGTCGTTCCAGGCGTTCGGGAACTGCGCGCTGGAATGAAGGCGCAGCGCCGGCGCCGCCACGGCCCGGAACGCTGAGCCAAGTTCCGGATGCCCAGGTTCGATTGTGCATTCGCGTGCCGCGCAAAGTGCCGGTTTGCTTGAACGGAACGGTCACCCTTGGCCTCGAATCGGAACCTGGCTTAGGCGACGCCGCTGGCAACACAACGGCCGTGTATCGCATCACCTGCCACCAGGAAGATATCGTGACGATCTGCAGGAACATCTCTGTAGCACCCCTCGGCTTTCTGCGTTTTGTGCCTTCTCATTCTCCGGTTGCGCAGGGCTGTTGACGAACGGCGGAAGAATCTGTCGAATAGGGCCCCTATGGCCAACATCCTGCGTCAAGAAGTCACGGCAACAGCCCATACTCTCGTGGTCAAAGTCGGTACGCGCGTGCTAACGCACGCCGACGGCCGGCTGAACGAAGAGCGGATCGCTTGTCTGGCCGAAGATGTCACTGCGGCCTACGATTCCGGTCACCGCGTGGTGCTGGTCAGTTCGGGCGCAGTCGGTGCCGGCATGAGTTTGCTCGGTTTGAAACAGCGGCCCACCGACTTGGCGAAACTGCAAGCCGTGGCGGCCGTCGGCCAAACCAGCTTGATCGAAACCTACGATCGCACGTTTCGCAAGCACGGCCGCCGCGCGGCCCAGGTGCTGTTGACGGCTGACGACATCAGCCATCGCGCACGGTACTTGAACGTTCGCAACACGCTGCTGTCATTGTTGGAGTTCAACGCTGTTCCCGTCATCAACGAGAACGACACCGTGGCCGTGGACGAGTTGATGACGGCGTTCGGCGACAACGATCGTTTGGCGGCGTTGGTCACCAATCTGTTGCGAGCTCCCCTGCTGGTAGTCCTGTCGGACGTGGACGGGCTGTACGACGGCGACCCGCAGGACCCCGGCTCGCAAGTGATTCCGACGGTGGACCGGTTGAACGACGCGATCCGCAGCTTGGTGCGGGACCGCGTCACGGGATTGAGCAAGGGCGGAATGGCCAGCAAGCTGGAAGCGGCCAGGATCGTGACAACCGCGGGCGAGAACGTGATCATCGCGGGCGGCCGCCACCCGGGAATCCTGAAACAAGTCTTGGCCGGCGAGGAAATCGGGACACTGTTTCTGGCGCAGGGCAAGTCGGTCAGCCCCTGGAAACGATGGATCGGTTTTTCGGCTCGACCGCTCGGCCGGCTGCTGCTGGATGCCGGCGCCGTGCGGGCGGTAGCCGAGCAGGGACGCAGCCTGCTGGCGATCGGCATCGTGGCTTCGGAAGGCGACTTTGGCAAAGGCGACGCGGTGGCTCTGTGTGACGAGCGGGGTCGAGAGATCGCCCGCGGCTTGACGAATTATGCCGCCGCCGACCTCCGGAGGATTCAGGGGTTGGCGTCCAGCCGCATCGCCCAAGTTCTCGGCCATCGTCCCTATGAAGAAGT
>Ga0351919_10113_pt1 | contig 22747 bp, 23 predicted proteins | sample TotcelHT113001N6_FD_206845 | JGI IMG/M metagenome (GOLD analysis project Ga0351919, IMG submission 206845) | Enriched cells from coal bed in the Powder River Basin, Montana, United States - Total cells T11 rep1 HSBNCT.T11.300.1.N6 ...
GCAATGGCCCTGCCTTTTTTTGTTCATTTCAAGCCATAATCTTTAATGAACAGAAAAGTCCCCTACGCTACATTCACAGGTGGAGTCAACCACCATTTGCTCTAGAGAATAACACACTGTTCCACTTGTTATTTCTGTTGCCTGAGGGTATTGTGTCTACTAAATTTCCGAAAGCTGCTTTTATGGAGGCGGACTGATGACCGTCGAATGGCGCGTCTCGATGGCCGGTAGATAGAGGTTTCGATAGAGACAAAGCATCACAGCCACTAAAGGAGGAGCTATGAATACCCCTATCAATCCAAACCAAAATCCAAAAAAGAGCATGACAATGAGAAGAAGGGCCTCGGGGATCTCAGCTTGGCCCTTCATAACCCATGGAAGAACCAAATTTCCTTCGATCTGTTGAGTGATAGTAAAGACGAGTAAAACCCAGGGCACTTGACTGGGATCAGAAGCCAAAGTGATTAAGCTCACCATGACGACTACAATCATTACGCCCACATAGGGAATGATACCAAAAAGCGCTGTGAGCAATCCAAAGAGGGCCCAAAACTTCACCCCTGCAATCAAAAGACCAATGGTTGTGATTAGGCCAATTATAGCCATATCAATCAACTGGGCTCGAAGCCAGACACGGATTACATGCGCACATTTCATAAGCAAATCCTGGGCGCGGTCTCGATGCTGCGGAGGGAATGCTCTGACGGCTCCTTTAAAATAAGAGTCACTGCCGATTGCAAGATAAATACCGATGATGATAGCGAAAAGGACTCCACCAATCACAGCAAATCCCAACTGGATTCCCCCTAAAAGATATTGGCCAATTCCTTGTAGGGTTCCAACAAAATCAAAACCTTTAATTCGTTCTAAAATCCACGGAAATCGATCAAAAATATTTTCAAGTTGTGCACGAAGCTTCGCCGAGAATTCGGGCATATCCTTCATCAACAAGCTACCCTGCTCAAAAATGACCCAGCCGATGAGACCACCGATGATTGCTGTGCAAATCAACATACCGATGATCAGGAAAAAAGCGCAAAAACTCCGTCTTAATTTAAGCCATTTTTGTAAATAATCTAAAAGCGGCGAGATAAGGACACCAATGCCGATACCGATGAGCGAAGCTATGACAACCATCTTCGATTTGTAAAGAATGATCAGAAAAACGAAAACGAAAAGTAGTTTAACGTAGGAATTTTTTTTCAGGATGATGTTTTCTCCGTGTAAGCAGTTTCTATGGTTTAGCTCCCCTAATCGAACAACTAACCGTCTGCTCTATCTGTCAATGAGTCAAATACTATAATGAAAGACGAGTATTGTCAATCGCACTATCATTTGCCGAGGGTTACCGGCACAGCGTCTATGAAGCCAAGGGCTGGCCGTCTTTCACGGGGGGAGTGACAAGAACTTTATCAATCCGGTTGCCATCCATGTCTACGACTTCGAATTGCAGTCCAGCCCATTCAAAATGATCTCCTGTCGAGGGGATTTTATTAAAATGAAAGAGCATAAAACCAGCGATTGTATGGTAAAGACCCATATCTTCCTGGGGCATGGCATCAACATGAAAGACTTCCTTGAACTTGTCTATGGAAAGAAGGCCATCAATCAACCAGGATCCGTCTTTGCGAAGGACAACACTGGAATCCGAAGCTGATGCTGCAGATGGCAGGTCCCCGACCATCGCTTCGAGAATATCATGTAGGGTGACTATGCCCTGAACAGTCCCATACTCATCGACAACGAGCGCCATGTGTGTTCTTGACTGCTTGAAAAGTTCCAGCACCTTGAGGGCCTGCAGTGACTCAGGCACGAACAGGGGTTGCATAAGAATCGATTGCAGACCCTGCCCCTTTGCACCGACAGACTGCGCACATAAATCCTTGATTGAGGCTATTCCCAGTATGTTGTCGGGGTCCTGACTGTAGACAGGAAACTGAGAATGGCCGCTCGTTGTTATTTTCTCCCACATCTCCTCGGGCGTATCATCAATATCAATGGAAACGATGTCAGGTCTCGGCGTCATGATATCATTTACATTGCGGTCGCCAAGGCTCAGGGCTCGGTTTACAAGGTCTTGCTCGCTTTTCTCAAAGACTCCCGCCTGTGTGCTTTCCTCAATGAGAATTTTAATCTCGTCTTCGGTGTGAGACAACTCCTGTTCATGGCGAACCCTGAGAATCGTGAGAATAGCATTGGTCGAAAGGCTCAAAAGAAAAATGATCGGAGCAGCAAGCCGGGTCAGAAGGCGCATCGGCGTAGCCATGAAGGAGGCTATTGCCTCGGCGTTATTAAGCGCTAGTCGTTTGGGCACAAGTTCTCCGAGAACAAGAGACAGATAAGTAATTCCGACCACTACAGTACCGATTCCAATAGCGGGGCCGTAATGACCGACCGCAGGAAAACCGCTCAACCACCCTCCCAGGTTTTTTGCAACGGTTGCCCCGCCGAACACTCCAGCCAGAATGCCAATGAGGGTAATGCCGATTTGAATGCTTGACAGAAACCTATTCGGGTCTTTCAGGGCATCAAGGGCTTTTTGTGCACCTGCGTCACCTTTGTCGGCACGGTTCTGAAGACGGGTCTTTCGGGAGGACACCATCGCCATTTCTGTCATCGCAAAAATGCCATTCACGATAACAAGCATGAGGACAATAATTATTTCAATTTCTATCGATAGAAACTCAGGGGGGTCGTCCATAATATTGGTTAAGGTGAGTATACTACAGATAGACGAAGAAGTGTAGCAAGTATCACGAAGTTATCGCCTGAGTAAGGATGCATGCTTTCTGCTCGCCTTATTCAAGCTTATACCGTAGTTTCCCTAACACAGCAAAAGACGAATACATTGTATGTAATTATTAAAATCTACCTTCATTTATCTTGCTATTATGTGAAGTCATAGAAGGTCCGGTTGACATCGGGGCTCGTGATGTGTAAAATTTGACATTATATACTAAAAAAGTAAGTAGAACGCCAGGCAGCCAAAAATGACTACCTTGCCATAATCATTGTTGGCCCTGAGGGAAGGTAAAAGAATTTATGAAAGGAGAACGAAAAAATATTCAGAATATTTTTGATCTGTTCCCGCAGAAAGAGTTATGCATAGATTCTCCCGGAAAGAGATTTAGGGTCATAATCGCAGATTTGCCTCGCGATAAGGTAACATTAGCCGAGATTAGAGATCTACTTGGACAGGATGGCCTTCTGTTGCTCACCGCGTTCTTAACCCTTGTCTTTCTAATCCCCGTTTCAATTCCAGGCGTTAGTACGGTGTTTGGTGTTGCGATTCTGCTGATCGGCGTCAGCCGACTATTGAATCGCTGCCTGTGGTTGCCGAAGCGTTTCCTGGTGCGACCACTACCAGCCGAGAAGTTGTGCGCTGGTCTCAATAGAGGGGTTATATGGTTCCATCGGCTTGAACGCATTAGCCGTCCTCATCGTTTCAGGTGGATGTCCTGCAATAGATTCGTGGATACCATCAATAACGGCGCCCTGATTTTAGGTGCTGGTTTACTCATGGCGCCATTCGGCTTAATCCCTTTCAGCAACACATTACCCGCCCTTGCGATACTGTTTTTTGCCATAGGACTTTTGCAGCGTGATGGTGTCTGCATACTAATCGGCCATCTTGTTAACTTTGCTACAATCGTTTACTTCATACTTCTCATAGTAGGTGGCGGGGCTACCATTCATGAAATATTCCAACGAATCTAACACCGTTGGAAGTTGCGATGCCGTTCACAATTCAGTAGCCTTATTCATCAAAATATTCCATAGCACATCTGTCAGACGTAAACTGTTTTTCTGGATTTGACAATCTTTTTTATGACGGTAGTAGCCTGAACATTTTGCAAACATTATCCTCTTGACACACAAAACCCTCTTTCGTATACTTCCAACACAAAAAAGCGGTATCCTGCCAAAGCTTAATGAATGGTTACAGGTGCCCGTTAACAAAGTGTTCAGGGGCACAGTGGTTTGATCATTCGGTGAATTTTAAGGAGGCCACCATGTTTAAAAGAATCGCATTGTTCATTATAACCAACCTGGCAATCATTTTTGTGATGTCTATTGTCTTGAGCCTGTTGGGGGTGGACAGGATACTTGATGAACAGGGGGTTAGGCTCGACCTGAAAAACCTTATTGTGTTTGCCGCTGTTTTTGGTTTTGGGGGCTCTTTCATCTCTCTGGCAATATCGAAATGGACAGCCAAACACCTGACCGGCGCCCAGGTCATCACCTCTCCCGGAAACGAAACGGAGGCATGGCTGGTGCGGACAGTAGCCAAACAGGCAGAGATGGCCGGCATTGGGATGCCCGAGGTGGCAGTCTACAATTCGCCTGATGTCAATGCCTTTGCCACCGGTATGCGCAGAAACAGCGCCCTCGTGGCGGTCAGCACTGGCTTGCTCCGTGCCATGAACCGTGATGAGGCTGAAGCCGTTCTTGCCCACGAAGTGAGCCATGTCGCGAACGGCGACATGATAACCCTCGCGCTGATACAGGGAGTCGTCAATACATTCGTGATCTTTCTCTCCCGCGTTGTGGGGCAAATCGTTGACCGCGTCGTTTTCAAGACAGAACGAGGGCATGGCCCCGCCTTTTATATCACATCCATTATTGCCCAGTTAGTATTCGGTGTTATTGCCAGTATTATTGTTTTCTGGTTCAGTCGTCGAAGGGAGTTTAGCGCCGACAGAGGAAGTGCCCGCATTGCCGGCAGAGAAAAAATGGTAGCGGCCCTGGAGAGGCTCCGAAAGTCAGTGAACCAGCCGCATCTGCCGGACCAGATGGCAGCCTTCGGCATTTCCGGCAATGTCAGCCACGGCCTGCGGCGTCTTTTCATGACCCACCCGCCGCTGGAAGAACGCATAGAGGCACTTAAAAAAGGCACATAAACTACATATGGACTATGGAAAATTTCTGTTGGTTCTATCTTTCGTTCGGAAGCCCTCAATGGTTTATTGGTAACTTTACGAAGTTTTCGTGTACATCACTATTCTTTCGGTCCATAAAATTCACTAATTTCGGAGAATCCAAATCGACTCGCTTCTTCTTGAAGGACTAACTCCTTTAATAACCGTGAGAATGCAGGCTTTGAGCTGGAATTAACTTTTCCATGATATTATGACATTTTTTCTTGGATTTGCATTTGGATTGCTGGAAAATGAATTCTGGGCGGTGAAGGTTGGAAAGTCACGGGCGGAACCTAATGGCCGGGCGCCAGATATTAATTGTTAGGCTGTGCTGGTGAGGTAATCAACATGGTCCAATGGATTAAAAGTCACGAGGCGATCCTCTGGTGGCTGACCGCGGCGTCAATCGTTACCTTCGTTGTGTCCCTTATTCTTGTGCCTTTTATTATAGTTCGAATCCCCTCTGATTATTTCACCCGTGGAAGGCATCATAGAAAGCTTTACGCTGATCATCATCCATTAGTAAGAGGTATGTTGGTGATAGCGAAGAACCTGCTCGGATACATCTTCGTTGTGGCGGGAATCCTTATGTTGATGTTACCGGGTCAGGGTGTTTTGACCATTCTCATTGGCATCATGCTTCTGAGCTTTCCAGGCAAGTATAAACTTGAGCGGTGGATCGTCTCACATGGGTCTGTGCTTCGATCTATAAACTGGATTCGGCGACAAGCGGGACAGCCACCCCTGGTTCTCGAATGACGATATTGATTGGGCACGCTTCAAAGATCAAGCGGATTAAGTGTGTCATCGAACTGGTACCAACGCGGTTACTCATTATTGAATTCTTTAACTGATCTAGATCGAACCCAAACCTGTGTATTAAATATTTGAGTCATAATTTTCATTGACGTGGAATATGGATGGTGGCTTGAAGTGCTTGGGCTTTTTGGTGAATTCCTTCCTAAAAGTATGAATTGTCTTTTTATCTCAACGGACAGCATTACAGGTGGCAATCAATTCCTTTACGAAGTACATTCTCGTTTTTGTGGGCCGAATCTGTTTCATCTGGCCTTCACCGATACCTTATTCACACCATTCTCTTTCCATCCCTCTATACCACAAGCATACGTTTCAGGTTGACAGAAAATCTTTCTGCCTTATATTGTCATATATTGTAGGTATCAAATTAGATAGAGCAAGGAGGTATCGCGATCAGATCCCTTTGAAATTATGACATTGATTTTCAACCAATCAGAAAGGCAGCCAGATAGACATCGATCTTTTTGCTCGTTCCTGAGAGTTATTCAAAGGGCATAGAGTCTTATGTGTGATGGCAGACAGTCGTTTCTCAGAAAAAATGCCGGATGAATTACTTTAAGATCTTGACAAAATCGAAAAGAAGCGAATTATTACTAGTTTGTTAAATGAGTGCCTGAGGAATCTCACAAAGAGATTCTTAATACAATAAGGAGGTTTTTTATGTTCAAGCCAAAAAAGATTTTAGTACCTACTGATTTTTCTGAGTATTCAGCCAAAGCAGTTGAGCGAGCATTTGATATTGCAAGGCAGAATGATGCAGAGGTCGTTCTTCTTCATGTGATCACTCAGGATGTTCAAGCCTGCAGTGTGGACTACTGCCTCGCTGATAATGAGGTTAAGAATATGGAACAGCGCATGGTCGAAGGTGCAAAAGATCGTCTTCAGAAAGAACCGGCAAAATTTCCTCTGGCAAAAGAGGTAAAGTTTTCAACCGAGGTGGTCAATGGGATTCCTTATGAAGAAATCCTGAAATTTCAGGCGCTCAACGGGGTTGACCTCATAGTTATTGCATCCCATGGCCGATCAGCCATTGCAAAATACTTCCTTGGCAGTGTCACCTCGAATGTTCTCAAAGAAGCGAAGTGTGAGGTGCTGCTCATAAAATGAGGACTAAAGTATCCCGTAAGAGGGGTTTTTGCTGAACAAAGAGGTTTACTATGTATAAATCGAAAAGGTTCTTGTACCATCGCATCTCTGCGAATATACCGGCAAAGCCATACGAAAAACACTCGACATTGCTACTCAGGGCTGAGCATAGATCCGACTGATTGATGTCTATATAGAAATAATTTTAACCAAATCAATGAAGGAGGATTAAAGATGTTTGTCGTTATTATTAATTTCCCACCAATCAAACCAGACAAGGATAAGGAGTTCAGAGAATGGTTTGCCTGGTCAAACAAAGAGTTTTCAAATTACAAAGGTCTTATTAGCCGACGGCTTTTAAAACCCTTAAAGGGCATCAATTATGCTGCTATCGTAGAGCATGAGAGCCAGGAAACCTTCATGGCCATGCATAATAGCCCCGGTCACGAAGAGGCGGGCAAACGTGTGGAGCCGCTGTTTGACGGTAACCCAACGCCCCAGTTTTATGAAGTAATTGTTGAGTGAAAGAGAAGGAGGTTTACTGATGCTGCCAATCGGCCTTTGATGATTGAACACAGGCTTATTGACAAGATGATAACGGTGATGCAAAAGAAAGTTGAAACGTGGAAACAGGAAGAAAGAATCGATCCTGAATTTATTGATGTAGCGGTGGATTTCATCCGTGTTTATGCGGACAAATGCCATCACGGAAAAGAAGGGGATATCCTTTTCAGGGATCTAAACAGGAAAAAATTATCCGATGAACACAAACGTATTACGGAAGAACTTGTGGAAGAACATCAACAGGGAAGGAAAACCGTTGCGGAAATGGTACTCCATGGAACATAGCAGGTTACGATTGGCAATCTGCAAGAAAGGTCAATAATTCCGGCACAGGAGCTCGGTAATCATATCATTGAGCAGGGTGTACTGTCCCAACTTTGTTTGACTTATACAACAACTTGACAAACTCCAAACCTCCGCTATACTTAATCATAAAAGTATTAGCCGTATTTTCATGACCGGTTATCACTTCAACCACACTTAGTCGCCATATCTTCTTCCAGCGGTTCATCGGCTTTTAGATGTTGTTTCTCTTTGTTGGTAAGGAGGTGAAAGCCACGAAGTATTCTTTTCAATGCCCTGCAACTATGAAATTAAGGTTGATGCCCAGGCCGATGATTCATTTGTAACAAAAAAACGACACACTCTCACGCGAAAACGCTATAAAAAAATTATTGGATCTGTGACAGACAGGAGAGAGCGTCTTTTATATGTTAATTGATAACAGAGGATCAACCAAGTAAAGGAGGGACATAATCAATTTGAAATATAAACCCAAAATTCAAAATATTATTCGCATGCTTGTCAAGAATAGATTTTACTTTGACCTGCCTCTTCTGAAAAGATACTAATTCATAAAGGATATCCTGCGAAGATTTCCATCCTCAATGCAGAGGCCGGTTTCTTTCCAAGAGAAAGACCTGTTTATTAAAAGAGAGAGATGAGGTCACCACGTGCTGAATGTGTCTCATGAGACTTTTTCTTGTTGTACAGGGTTGTATATGCCTACCTATTTGCTGAATAAACACAAAACCGGCGGGCAGAACAATCATTGGAAGCTGGATTAGAGCATGCTGATATAAAGCCAGACTAGCTTATATCACGAGTAATACTTCAATGAGCTTCTTGCTCTTGTCAAATGCTTACCGATGAAAAACGCGAATGAAAGGAGGTGCCAGACTGAGGAAAAAGAAATGCGATTAGGACAGAAGGTGATGTACAGTAACAACAACTGACTGAACCAAGGAGGATCGGTATGATTTCGAAGAAATGCTTATTAATCGCTTTTGTTTTGCTAATGGGCAGCATGTTGTTAATTGCGAACCCAGGATTCGTTGATGCGAATCCGACTGCCTGTGAGTATCTGAAAGAGTACGTCGAAAGTCTCACCGATGAAGCCCTCGCGCAGCCAATCACGAACATTGTCACTACATGGCACGCCCCTGCAGACCCATTGCCGGGATACTGCGAGGTTACAGGACGTATTTTCCCGGAGACCGATTTTGCTGTCAGGCTCCCCACCCTATGGAACGGAAGATCGATCCACTTCGGCGGCGGCGGCTGGGATGGGTACGTTGGTGGTGCTGACGCCACATCCCTCAATTTGGGATACGCAAGCTCGACATCGAATGGGGGCCACGTTGGTCGACCCCCGATGCCAGTGTTTGACTGTTCCTTCGGCTTGAAAGATCCTTACTACGATACGTTTATTAGGTGGTACGAACCCGTATTCTTGCCAGAAGATTGTTGATTTCGGAAACAGGGCTCACAGGGAGACCCCTCTGCTGGCGAAGCATATTATTAGCTGGTATTATGGTCAATATGCACTCTACTCCTATTACTCTGGTGGCTCAACCGGTGGTCGCGAGGGCCTCGTGTCAGCGCAGAAGGCCTTTGACCTCTATGACGGACTCTACATTATGTATCCGACAGGTGGGCACATACCGGTCTGCTCACGCGGCCCGTGGAATAGCATGCAGGGCGCAGATTTATTGCCGATTTTTTCGACCAAAGCAATCGCGCTTCACGATGCGGTCTATGGCAAATGCGACAGCGTCGATGGTCTTGTTGACGGGATTATCGACGATCCACGCAAATGCAACTTCGACCACCTTACCGACCTTCCCGCATGCCCGGGCGACGTTGATGCCGAAGGGTGCTTCACCCTGGCCCAGCGGACAGCCTTGAAGGAGATTTACACCGGGCCGCATAACAGTACGGGGCAACTTTATATTGGAACACCTCTTTCCGCAGAATGGCTGAGGGGTCCTGATGACCCCGCGACTACCGGCTTCAGTGCTGCCCTTTACGATATTCTGATGCCAGACCTCTTCAAGTATATAGTCTTCGATCCACCTCTTGGATCAGCGTGGGACATGATAAGTTTCAACTGGGAAACAGATCCTGATGTAGTCAAGGCGAGCATGTGTGAACAATGCTATGGAGAAGATTGTACAGCCTACACCCTTACCGCCGAACTCGATGCAGTAACGCATTCACCCACCGTTGCTCCCAATATGGGCGGTTTTGCCCCGCTCAATGCAAAGGACGGAAAGATCATCCAGTGGCATGGCTGGTCCGACGCTCTCGTATCACCGCTCACATCGTCCACGCTTTATGACAAGGTGCTCTCGGGAGATGCCGAAACGCCGAGCTTCTGGAAGCTCTATATGGCCCCCGGTGTGGGCCACGGCGATCCGGCGATTGGCTGGCCGCCAACCTGGACCGATGGTTTTTGAACGCTGGTCAACTGGGTAGAGGACGGTGTTGAACCTGGTGCGCTTACTGGAACACGTGCTGCAAATGCTGCATGGGGGTGGCCTGTAAGGACTAGACCCCTCTGTCCCTACCCTAAGGTTGCCAGGTACCTCGGCGCTGGCAGTATTGAAGAGGCCGCAAACTTTACATGCGTGACCATCGTGCCGGCACAGATGAACATCAAGCAAACAAAGGTCAAGGTCGGTAAGGGGGCATTCATCGCAAATATGACGATTCCCGAGGGTTACAGCTTTGCAAGTAAAGAGGACATAAGTACCATTGTCTCTGAAGGTGCCTTGGTAATTAACACTTCTCTCACGAAGAAGAAAACAAATCTGGCGGCACGGTTCAGGATGAAAGATGCAATCGGTGTAACAGCAAGAGGTGCAGTTACTTTCACCGTGACTGCGATGTTTGACCAAGAAGGTCAAACCTATGCTTTAGAGGGTAGTGACACGGTTAATGTCCTGGCGAAATAACCAGGGAATTGTATCATCGAAGAGCAGGGTCAGCAATGGCCCCGCTCTTCTTTCCATATTTCACTCCGTATCTTTACCTTGCAGAACTAACACCTATGCAAGACTTGTAGGTGGAGGGTGGTGCTTTTCTTCTCTGGCTTGAGCAGTGCGTACCTTTAAAGAAATCCAACCGATATACTTGACACCCCTGTTTGCCAGTCTATAATTCTTACATGATATAGGAAAGGTCAAAAATCAATCGGATATTAAACATACAACAGGAGGAACAACATGGATATTCAGATGGGTGCACAATCTTGAATGGTGGGTTACTCATCGTTGCGTTCCTGGTCTGTAAATATGCCGCTGACTGGGTCTATCGTATGCACAGCAAATGGTATCCCATTCCGAGGGGCACCTTCAACATCGTAATCTACTCATTCATCGGCGTCTTTAAGATATTTTTCCTGATGTTCAACCTTGTCCCGTATGTTGCCCTGCTGATCCTGGAATGAGATTTATAGATCCATTTCACTATGTAATGTGCATTGAGCGATTGTACTGTTGAGACTTACGGGGAGAAACATGGATCTTTATGAGCACCCCTACATGTTCACCGAAGAGAAAATAAATCTGACATTTCATGAAAATGCGTATATTACAAACAGTAACACGATACACTGCATCTTCATGTATAACAGTTTTCACCTGGTAATCATTCACGCCCTATGTATCCATCACGGGGTATTGTCGCAGATGCGTTTGACGTATACAAGTGCTTGACATGTCAATTCTTTGTGCTTATAGGTCTAATAAAATAAAGGAGGTTATTATGCCAGGGAGCGTCTATGTTGTGAACGAGGTTGTGGGTACCAGCGAAAAATCATGGGAAGATGCAACGAAGCAGGCTATAGAAACCGTTGCGAAGACCGTAAAGGATCTCCGTATTGGTGAAGTGGTGAAACAGGATGTAACGGTAGAAAATGGGAAGGTGATATCCTACCGGGTAAGGCTCAATATTTCGTTCAAGTATAACCCAAAGAAATAGTCTCGTCTGGAGAAATTAGCACAGAGAAAAAGGAAAGTCGGCTCGTCCTTTTTGTGGCTTAAGTTCCTGGCAGGGTCAGAAATGGCCCTGTCTTTTTACATACATTTCATTCCGTAATTTTTACTTCGTAGAGTGAACCCCTATGCCACATTGGTAGGTGAAGCTCGCAAGCAGTCAACACTTTATTTGAAGACGCTCAGCCAACGGCGAAGGAATATATTCTTTTGATGACTCGATACAGAGTAAGGCCTCAATCTTGGCTTACTCCGGATAATTAATGCTATTTGTCTCTGGAAGAAGTTATAAGTTAATTTCTAAATTGACTGATTGCCAAATCCTTGTTATAACTACTCAAGGTCAAGTCCATCAAACAAACATTTCATAATGACTTTGGCTTACCGAGACTTGACAAATATATAACCGACTCTCTCAAGTCTTTAAACTCTCTGTTTGGAAAACTTCTGTCTTTCATAATTGACTACCTAATTATTATGATCATCTCAATGGTCAAGGTTATAAGTATATGGCGCTATCCCGATTACCTTTTATCTCACTACCTTACTTTATGATCCCACATTTTGAAACCTCCTTTTTCACTGTGTATTGCTATTGTGGGGGCATAGAATCATGCCCCGAGAAATGGGGAACAAGCTTGACTGAATCTTAAAAATTATTTACGCTTACTAGGCATACGGCCGAGATAGAAAAGAGAGGGTAAATGAAGCGATTCCCTGAAATAATTCCAATCAATGTGCCGCATGTTCGAATCATGTTGGTGGATTTGCGTATTCATTATCATAGCGAGGTCTATTGTGCAATTTGAGCAGACTTTCATGAATTTCTTGCTTGGTCACCAGGAGAAGTACAACCGGACTTATCACTTTCTGATCTTGATGGATGCACTGATGAGTGCGGCAAAGCACATTCAATATTATTACCTGACAGGGGCGCTTAAGGGGCACCTCGGGTGTACGGACACCGTTAATGTCCAGGGCGAGAAGGTGATGCGCATGGATGAGATTGCCCATGAGATTACCGTTCACTACCTCAGGACAACTGGGCGAGTCATATATGTAGTGAGCGAGGAATCGGCTGAGATTATTCCCATTAATGTGGATAGCGGCCGTTATTTCGTCTACTTTGATCCCCTGGATGGTTCTTCCAATATCTCTCATGGTATGCCAGTAGGTTTTCTATTCGGTATTGCAAAACGGAACCTTGAAGGGCCCGAGTATTATGATTTGAGGGCAGGAAAAGATTACATAGCGGCAGGAATGTTTGTTATCCCCACCGGAACCTTTACTATCGGACTCAAGGAGGCAGGAACTTGGAGATTCGATATCGATGAAACCATGAATTATGTCAGGCCTATGCGGGTAATGCTTCCCAAAAACTCCGGTACTTGGGAACTTTCATTCAACGCTGGCAAACGCCACACCTATTCACGCAAGATACAGGAATGGATCGGGATAAATGAAAAGAAATACGCATTCAGGTATCTCGGTGCTCTGGCAGCTGATTTCCATCGTATCCTCAGCAACGGGGGTATGTTCATGTACCCCGCTATAGTCAATCACCCCAATCCTAGAAAGAACCGGCCGGAGGGGAAACTGCGTCTCATGTATGAAGCATCTGTTGTGGCATTCATGTGTCGGGAAGCAGGTGGCTTTGCTATTGATGAGACAGGAACACCTATTCTTGATATCAAGCCAACCGACCACCACCAGCGATCCGCTCTTTATGTCGGATCGAGGCCTTTGGTCGAAGAAATGGCCAGGATCTTGATCCACGCATAAATGGTTTTCCGGTCCGGCGAGCTAGCGCATATACTTCCAGAACTCCATGATAAACGGGAATTTCGGTGAAAGTGATGCTGCACCCTGTTTCAACCCGAAATGCTCATACTTGTATCAGATACCTTATACAGAATTGGTAGGGGGGGAGTTCGTTAATCGTCAACACCTCCTCAACAGACACCTGTCTTTGGCGAGAACATATACTCTATTTATGATTCAATCAAGATTGAATACCCTGTCACAACACCCATACCATATGGAGTTCACGCTTGTCATGGAGCTGGAAGGGCTCTCCCCAAGTCGTGTAATGTTAGGCAGTGAGAGAAAGAGCGTTTCGGCAACGATCAGGTCTTGGAAAGTCAATAAGGAGTTGGGGATGTTATTAAACTCATGATTAATTGGCAACCGAGTGGGCTAGCAGGCTATCCAGTTGCCTGCCCAAGTAATATCTATGGTAACATGACATTGCCTCGTTGGTCTGCTGGCCTCTACCCCAACCACGCCTCAGAGAGTTTTCTTGGCTCCACCGCTAAATGACCGCGTCAGCAATATAATTCCTTCCCGCCTTGAGTGTAAAGAAGCGTTAGGGAAATGGACAAATTGCAAAAACCCCTGTGGCTTCGACGCAAGGTCTGATATAAATATGGTGCTAAACATGATACACTTGGCGCCACAAAAAATGTTTCTTTTTTTACAACATGACCTTTCATTCGCTCAAAGGACTGGCACAGACCTATGAGTTCATGGTTCGTCTATTCTCTCGCAGCTTTTTTCTTGATGGGTATTCAGGGCTTTCTTTATAAGGTGGCGGTTGAAAGACGATGTGATACTGCAAGGACCACCTTTGTTTTCATGGCAACAGTAGCCGCCCTCAGCTTTATATTCTGGGCTTACCTCCGGGAACCTATGGGCAACCTGGCAACGCTGACCATTCTGGCCTTTGTCAACAGCCTTACCTTTCTTGCCGCAACAATGACCTTCATTGAGGCCCTGAAGTTCGTCCCGGCCACGATGGCATACTCTGTTGCCAGGCTGAATCTGGTAATCCTGACAATATTTTCTTTTGTATGGTTTCATGACCGGCTCTCCATGTATCAGATAAGCGGCATCGTCATCGCCCTTGCTGCGATGTTTATTCTAACAAAAAGCATGAATCAGGGCGAAGCGAAGCAGGAACATTTTAAAAAGGGTTTTGTTTTTTTAATGATTTCACTTTTCTCCAGCGCTATTGCTGCAATATCCAGCAAGTATGCAGCTATGTATGTGGGAAAGCTGTCATTTCTGGCTTTTGTTTACTCGATTGCCGCCCTCTCCTCCGCGGCACTATTCAAGAAGCCGAACATCAATGCACCTCAAAGTGATAAAGCTGTTGCCACCGTCACCATTGGCTTAGCAATGGGCATTCTCAATTTTTTCGGATATTACGCCTTTCTGATGGCACTATCTATGGGCCCTCTTTCCCTCGTTGCATCCATTACCGGGATGCATTTTGTGGTATCGGTTCTTCTGTCTATCCTTATCTACAGGGAAAGACTGTCATCAGCCAGGGTTGTAGGCTTTTTTCTCACCATTCTCTCCATTGTCCTGCTGAGTCTTTAGACATACATTCCTTGACGACCAGATACTCATTCTGTATTATTAGCAAGGAATAGCAGCTTCAAAGAAAGGTTCTTGAAATTATGGATCTTGAGAGTTTTATTTCATCGGCCGTGATCCTTCTGATTGCCGCCTCTCTGACGATTATACTATTCAAGCGTCTTGGTCTGGGATCTATCGCGGGACTTCTGGTTGCGGGCATAATTGTAGGTCCCCATACACCTGGTCCATATATAACAACCCACGTGGAGGGAGTCCGAAGCTTCGCGGAACTTGGGGTTGTGCTTCTTCTCTTTGTAATCGGGCTTGAGATCAAACCTTCACGCTTGTGGTCTCTGAGGCGAGAGGTCTTCGGCCTTGGTTCGCTCCAGATCATTTTCACCGCCTCAGCAATTACCGGTTTCGCCCTGTTGAATAATTGGCCCTGGAAGGCTTCGCTGGTTATAGGCCTGACCATGGCCGTTTCCTCTACTGCCCTGGTCATGGAGATGCTGCACGATAAAGGTGAAATAGCAAGCCCTCATGGTAGTGCAGCCTTTGGGGTCCTTCTTATGCAGGACCTTGCCATAGTCCCCATGCTGGCACTCATTCCCGTATTAGCCGGACCAGAGACATTCTCGGTAAGTATACCCGGATGGAAGCAGCTTGGGATCATCCTGGTCCTTTTTCTCCTGGTATTTGGATTCGGTAAGTATGTTGTGCCCTTTGCCCTGGAACGACTTGCGCACCAGAGAAACCGCGAGGGCTTTGTAGTGGTGATGATGCTTGCGGTTTTCCTGGCTGCGTGGGCTATGCATCATGCCGGCCTCTCATTTGCTCTTGGCGCTTTTCTGATGGGTGTGTTTCTGTCCGTTTCCCGGTATAGTATGCAGATTGAGGCATACATAGAGCCTTACAAGGGTATCCTTATAGGGCTTTTCTTTGTGGCTGTCGGCATGTCCATTGACCTTCGATCGATTGTTGCCAGTCCCCTTGTCTTTGTCGAATATGCCTTGGTGGTCATATGCATAAAGATCGCCATAATGTTTGTGCTATGCCTTATCTTCGGGATGGACCGAAGCCTTTCCACAAAAATATCTTTTCTCCTTGCCCAGGGGGGCGAGTTTGGCTTTGTCCTTCTCAGTTCTGCCAAGGCGCTGTCAGTTATTGATAACAATACCTTTGTTATGGGAATTGAAGTTATATCGGTCGGCATGCTCTTCACGCCTCTCATGGCCAAGCTTGGCAATTACATTGCGGAACATTTTATCTCAAAGAAGGAGAGTGAAGAAAACGTCTCTTTCCCGGACGAAGCCAGTGCGTCAAAGGGAAGGGTTATCCTGGGGGGTTACGGACGAGTGGGCCATGTAGTGGCAGTTCTTCTCCATGCCAGTAAAGTCCCCTTCATCGCCTTCGACAATGATCCTGTGCGTGTATCAAAGGGAAGAGAAGATGGTTTTCCCGTGTACTTCGGAGACATCAGCAACCCTGCTCTTCTGGCAGCCGCCCATTCAGAACAAGCCGCACTTGTTGTCCTGACTGTGGCTCGTGAGGATATTACCCTTAAAGCTATCTCTCACATAAGGAACAACTATCCCGGGATACCCGTGATTGCGAGGGCTCGGGATCTTGAGGCAAGCGGTAAGCTGATTGAAGCAGGTGCAACGCGGGCATTTCCGGAGTTAATGGAAACCAGCCTACGCCTGGCTACCGATACACTCAGGATGGTTGGAGTGCCGGTGGATAATGTAGACCTTCTTCTTTCCGATGCCCGCAGAAGAGACTATGAACTGGTTGATCCGGGGCAGTAAAACGGAGCAGGCGCCCTATGCCCGCTTGGTGATATCAATAACTTTTTGTCTTGAAAACGTTTCACGGATCTTCCTTGCCGATTCAGGTGTTCCGATTATAATCAGTTTGTCGCCTTGCATGATTTGTTCATCCGGTTTTGGCATCGTTATTCGTTCCTGATCCCGGATGATTCCGATTACCGTTGCTCCATATCGCTTACGGAATTCTATTTCAGTAAGGGACTTGCCCAAATGCGGAGAGTTCAATCCCACCTCAACTTCAGCAGCGGAAAAACGTTCAGGTTCCAATGATGATGTATTATCCTCAATCTGTTTAAAGAAATCTTCAGCATGTCTGAGGATAGTTGATTCTCCCATGAGAACAATCCGGTCACCCGGGAATAGCTGAAATGCAGCATCAGGATGGAGGAACATACGCCCTGCCCTGCTGACAGCTATTATGGAAATACCTGTCAGTGAACGAATATCGAGATCACGTATGAATTGACCGGCAAAGATCGAACCTTTCCTCAACCGAACTTCCTTCAAACCCAGTGGCCAATTAATCTCATTCGGGAAAAGGCTCATTGCGTCTGTCAATGAATCGGCAGCTTCTTCGGAAGCATCGCTAAAGGGCCTTAAGACCACATGGGCACCTTTTGACACGTATTCCTTTGCTTCGTCCTCATTCATTGCTGTAAGAGCGATTTTTCCTTCATATCGATGCTCTTTGAGAAGATCAAGCAGAGTAAGGTTGAGAGCCTTGTCCCGCACAGTACTTACGAGCCATGACAAGTGTTTCAGCTGCAGGTTTTCAAGGAATTCAGGGTCACCTATATCACCGAACACAACAGGAATCCCCTTTGAACGCCACACCTCTAGGGCCTGCGGATCAAAATCCACTCCCGCTATCCGTTTCTGCCTTTCCAGAAGATGTTGAGCAAGGCCGCCCCCGTAGTTGCCCAATCCTATTATCAGAATATCCACTTCGGGAGTTTCAGGTATCTGATCCACCAATTTTTCCCGATGCGGGTGTTTTCTTTCAAAAATGCTCAAAGCTGAGGCAAGCCACCGATAAATAGGGCCTGAATAGATAATCATATAGCTGGAAAGACAAATCGTCACGACTCCTACCAGCGTAATAAGGCTCATGGCCTCCATAGTGATATGTCCGAGGCTGACCCCCAGGGCGCCGAGTATGAGTGAAAACTCGCTGATCTGGGCAACCGTTAGTCCTGCCAGAAAACCCGTACGTTTCCGATAACCCATGCCGCCCATGATCAACATTACAATAAGAGGATTGCCGACAAGGACGAAGAGCGAAAGATAGATTGCGTTGAGAACCTGTGGACCAACTATATTAAAATCCAGCCGGGCTCCAAGATCTATAAAGAAGAATAGAAGGAGGAAGTCCCTCAGGCTGACCAGTCTGGCGCCTATGGATTCCCGATACTGTGTTGATGCAAGGGAAACGCCGCCAACAAATGCGCCAACCTCCTTGCTAAATCCGAGGTAATCGCCGGCAGCCCCGAGAAAGACGGCCCATGAAATAGCAAAAAGGACTAACAGTTCCTGGTTGCCGGCAAGCCTCCTCATGAGATCGGGGAGTACATAGCGCATGAGAAGACCAACGCATACGATGAACCCTATCCCCTTTCCTGCAATTACGGCAATTTTTATGAAAGTGTTGTCGTTCTCTGCCCCGGTACCTCCCATAGCTGTGAGCATGATCAAGGCAAGGATCGCAACAATATCCTGCACAATGAGAAATCCGACTGCAATTTTTCCATGGAGGGCGTCTATCTCCTTCTTGTCAGAAAGAAGCTTTACAATAATAATTGTGCTTGAAAATGTCAGCGCTACGGCTATATATAGAGAGCTGACGATAGAAAATCCCATCCATAAAACAAGGAGGAAGCCGAATAATGATGTAAATATTACCTGGCCAAGGCCCGTAGCAAGGGCAACAGGTCCCGTGGTTTTAATAAGGCTCAAATCAAGCCTGAGTCCTACGACAAAGAGCAAGAGAGCTATTCCGATATGGGCCAGCATCTGAATCTGCCCATGACTGTGCAGTATGGAAAATCCGGCGGGACCGGCGAGTATTCCTGTTGCGAGAAAGGCCATGATAAGCGGTTGTCGCAAAAGCATGGCAACTCCCCCAAGAATGGCAGCAAGGCCCAGTATTGACGCTATTTCGTAAAAGGTTTCCTCAAGCATTCAAAAATTCTCACCTATGATTTTAATGCAATCAATCTTGCCTGTGCAATGTTTTCCAAAATGATAAAATAATGATTTTTTGTTTTCGCTTCGGGGATACCATTATCTTTCTCATGTAGTTGAATAGCAAAACCGCAGTATTTGCAAAGAAGGGACGCGCTTATCTCGCCAGCCGGAATGCTTTGTTCTATAATGCATCTTGGGCTTTTTCTTTTCAGAAGATGAAGTATTACAACCATTTCAGAAACAAAGGCTTCGTGATCACTTTCTGTCATTGACACCTGCAATAATAGAAGCCGCAATCTATAATTTCAGGCGGCGAGACCATCCATCGTTCAGTCCTTCAATCTAAACACTGGACCATTATTATTAAATATATGCTTCTTTGATCTGTCATTAGTATATTAGACCCCTGAGAGGTAAGTCAAGGCAGCGAAGCAACTTCGTAAAAATCCCTTATAATCTTTTCTTGTAGAGTTTTTGTAGTTCTGTTAGAATTACAGCCAGATAACAAGGGGTTATGGAATACAATAAATTAAGAAAAGGAGCTGTCATGAAATTACCGGAATACATCACCAAGAAAGAAGTACAGAGGGTCTGTAAAGAGCTCAAAATCAGGGACTGGGCAAAGCTTAAGAAGGCAAGCGTGCTCCCGGAAGAAGCAAAAACAATTCTTTCCCTGGTTAATGTTGAGAACATGAAGATTGACCTCAAGGAATTCGCAGCCGGTCTTGAAGTTGAGCTTGAACATGGCGTTCAATTCAAAGATGCAAACGTAACCAACAATCATCCTGTCATTACCGGCATGATTGTTCTGGCCCATTTAAAGGAATCTCTTGACTATTATAAGCTGCTGGATGTTGCTGAGGCAGAGGGAGATTTACTGAAAGCAGTGGCGGCAGGTGATGTGGCTAAAATCAAAAAGTATTACAAGAAGGTAGCGCAGACAAGAATAGTGCTCAGCCAGGCGGCGGCAAGCCAGGTGAAGTGATCGTCAGAAGACCGGGTCACAACCATGAGTAAAGTATACCTCGTTGGTGCAGGACCGGGCGACGTGAAGCTTGTCACTCTGCGCGGCCTGGAACTCATCCAAAAAGCTGATGTCATTATCTACGATTTTCTCGTCAATAAAGACCTTCTGACTTTCGCCAAGCCTGGTGCAGAGATCATTTACGTAGGTAAGCAAGCATCAAAACATGAACTGCCTCAGAAGGATATCAATACCCTAATTGCGAGTAAAGCAAAGGAGAAGGTCATTGTTGTGAGGTTGAAAGGCGGTGATCCCTTTATCTTCGGCCGTGGCGGCGAAGAAGCACAGGTGCTTGCAGAGCAGGGCATTTCCTTTGAGATTGTTCCCGGCATAACGTCTGCTATTTCGGTTCCTGCATACGCCGGCATTCCTCTGACCCACAGAGACTTTGCATCAACAGTAGCTTTTATAACCGGTCATGAAGACGAGAAAAAAGAAGAATCGATGATCAGGTGGGATGAGCTTGCCACAGGACCTGATACCCTTGTCTTCCTCATGGGCGTAAAAAACCTGAAAACCATTAAAGAGAGACTCATTGCCGGTGGACGAGACCCTGATACACAGGCATGCCTCATCCAATGGGGTACATTGCCAAAACAAAAGGTCGTGACCGGGAAGCTCAGGGAAGTAGACAGAGTAGCAAAAAAAGCAGGAATACGGCCCCCGGCAATCATTCTCGTGGGTAACGTGATAAACCTCCGCAGCCAGTTACAATGGTTCGAGCACAGGCCACTCTTCGGTAAAAAAATTGCCATCACCAGGGCACCCCACCAATCATTCAGGCTGGGCGAAATGCTTACGGAAGCAGGCGCCGAAGTCCTGTATTGTCCCACCATCGAAATTAAGCCCATAAAATCAAACAAGAGGCTATCAAAGGCTATTGATGGCATACAGCTATATTCTTACATCATTTTTACCAGTACAAACGCTGTTTCATTGTTTTTCGAAAACCTTTGCTCTAAAGGAAAAGACACAAGGGCGCTGACCGGCATCAAGATGCTGCCTATTGGTCAGGCAACGGCCTCAGTCCTCGCATCAAAGGGGATAATTCCAGACTACATGCCCGATACATTTACCTCGGAGGGTATCGTCGAGGTACTAAAAACCTTAGATATAACTGGCAAGCGGTTTCTTTTGCCCCGCGCCGAAGAGGCCCGCGACATCATTGTTACATTTATAAAGACCCAGGGTGGAACATGCGATGTAATACCAATCTATCGCGCTGCGCTGCCGAAGGACGTTGCCCCCCTTTCAGAAAAACCGGACATCATAACATTTACCAGTTCATCGACAGCAAAAAACTTTGTTACCCTTTACGGGAAAGATGCCCTTAAGGACGCTACTATAGCCTCAATCGGGCCGGTCACCACAAAGACCCTAAGTGATCTTGGCTTCAAGACACATATCGAGGCAAAACGTTACGATATCCCAGGCCTCGTTGAAGCAATTGAGGAATATGTGAAAAGCAGGGGTAAGGGACTAGAGGATTAAGGGATATTTTTTAGCTTGATAGTGTCATGTCCCATTCATAACATAACAGTTGTCATTCCGAGCGAAGCGAAGGCTTGTCCCGAGATGAGAAAAGAGAGGGGGCATACCGAAAACCTCTTTATGCTCATGATCTTTGGAGACATCGTTGGCTTGCCATTGCTTCCCCCTTGCTACTCCTTAAGACTTTTCCCTTATATAATTCATGCCTTAGAGGACAGGAAGAGGAGAGTCCTGAGAGAAAAAGACCTTACTGACTTCGTTGCAGGAGACCTTTAGGTTGAAAATAGCCTACAAAGTCTGGCTTGATAATAACGGAAAAGCATTTGGTGAAGGCCCATGCCAGCTTCTCAAACGGATTGAGACAACTGGGTCCCTTCACCAGGCAGCAATGGAAATGAAAATGTCTTATCGCAAGGCATGGACTACTCTGAAGGATATTGAAGCACGACTCGGCTTTCTTCTTATTGAGAGAAAAGTGGGCGGAGTTGCCGGTGGTGGATCACAAATAACGGAACAAGGTCACAATTTAATGCATCATTACGAAGAGTTCCGCGTTGAAGTTAAGGAATCACTGGAAAGGATTTTCCAAAAGCACTTTCATTCTATGGGTAATAAAAAATGAATGTAGTTGATATACCTTTAATAAAATTCGAGAATGGTAAACACACGAGCACTTATGACGCAATTGCTTCAGAAGAACCTTTAGAGATATTCATAAATGACCGGCCATTTCATATGACCATGCGTCTTCCCGGTGAAGAGATTCCCCTTTCCGTAGGTTTCCTCTTTACCGAGGGGTTAATCAAGTCTGTTGAAGAAGTTCTAACGGTGAGCCATTGCAGAGATGTGTCAAGCAACCGTGTCAATGTTTATCTGAAAAACCCTATTCATAATAATTCCGAAAAGTTGTTTTCCAGAAAATCGCCCTCTTATACAAGTTGTGGAATTTGTGGCAAGGATTTAATATCTAATCTCTCCTTGTCCTTTCCAAAGATTGCCAAGACAGTAAGCACCACTTTCCCTAAACTATCACAACTCCAGGATATTCTCATGAAAGGCCAACAGGTTTTTAAGGATACTGGTGGAACTCATGCCGCCGGTATTTTCGACAGACACGGCACACTCCTTGCCCTTTCAGAGGACATAGGGCGACATAATGCACTTGATAAGGCTATCGGCAAAATATTATTGGCC